>C687J13239_1000264_pt1 | contig 33274 bp, 33 predicted proteins | sample RifGroD2_FD_13239 | JGI IMG/M metagenome (IMG submission 13239) | reverse complement strand
TAATTTCATACGTGTCCCCTCCTGTGGTTTTGTAATAGCTTCTAGGCAAAGCAATATTACAACAACCTGCGGGAGGGGACCTTTATATGATTATCGGGTTGGCGGGGCTGAATTTTATGTTTAGCGAGGAATAACTTCGCCGCGGGCGCTGAAGAAGGCTTTAAGGGCCTTAAAGTCGCCCAGGCGGGCGCAGCGGGGGATGGAGCGCAGGAACTTGCCGCCATAGCGCGCGGTCTGCACGCGCGGGTCCAGTATCACTATGGCGCCGAAATCTTTTTTGGTGCGTATCAGCCGGCCTACGCCCTGGCGGAACTTAACCACGGCCTTGGGCAGGGTGTAGTCGACAAAGAAATTCTGGCCTTTGGCCGTCATCCACTCCTGGCGTGTCTCTTCCAGCGGCGTGTCGGGCGAAGTGAACGGCAGGCGGGCTATCACCACGCAGGCCAGCGCCTGCCCGGGCACGTCCACGCCCTGCCAGAAAGTGTCCGTGGCAAGCAGCACGCCGTTGCCGGCGTGCTTAAAATCCGCTATCAGCTTTGTCGGCAGCGCTTCGCCCTGCTTAAAGATCAGCCTGCCGCTGACCCGCCCCGCCAGGGCGCGCGCGGCCCGCTCCAGCGACAGCCAGCTGGTGAAAAGCAGAAAGATGCCGCCGTCAACCGCGCCGCAGACCTTCACGCAGGCGTCTATAACCGCCGCCTCATACGCCGCGGCCTCGGCGGCCGGGTCCGGCATCTCTTGCGGCACCAAGATGCCCGCCTGCCTTGTGTAATCAAAGGGCGAATCCAGCAGCAGCTCGTTGCACTGGTCCAGCCCGACGCGGGATTTGAGCATGCCGAAAGAGCCGTCCACCGCCAGCGTGGCCGAAGTGAGCACCACCGGGTAATTCCGGCCGAACAACTCTTTGCGCAGGTCCTCGGACACATCTACAGGCGACATGTTAAGCGAGATCTCCGGCTTTTTCTTTTTATCGTTGACCTCTACCCAGTAGGCGCAGGCCTCTTCTTTGCATTCCAGGAAAGCGTTAAGCTGCGCGGCCAGTTCCAGGCAGCGCTTCAGGCAGGCCTTTATCTCGGCCTCCTCCATGTCGGACTGGCTGTGCCCAATGGCCTGCGACAGCAGCACGCTGAGCTCCAGCAGCGGCGCGTGCATGACATTGGGCACCAGGCCGGCCTCGCGTACGCGGCGGGTTCTGGCGCGGTCCTTGGCGGGCTGCCCGTTCAGCTCAAGTTTCTCGGTAAGCGCGTAGAAGAAATCTTTAGAGGCGTGCTTGATCTCGGAAACCGCCCCCTTAACGTCCTCCACCCAATGGGCGGGCGGCCGCGACAGGCGGTGCGCCAGCCCCCTGTTGGACTTGGGGCTAAAAACATCGTCGAGGAATCGCTTTACCTTGCGGTCGGTGAGCTCGAAGCCCAAGAAGGCGGCCGCCACTTCCTCCAGGTTGTGCGCCTCGTCGAAGATGACCGCGTTAAAGGCCGGCAGCGGCATGCCGGCAAAGAACAGATGCTGGTTCACCACCACCAGGTCGGCCTTAGCGGCGCGGGCCACGTCCTTGCGGTGAAAGCAGGCCGTTTTATGCGGGCATTTCTTGCCCAGGCACAGGTCCGAGTCGCGGCACACCTCGGCCCACAGGTGGTGCGGCACGGCGAAGGGCAGCTCGGCGCGGCTGCCGCTTTCGGCGGCCTGTATCCAGCCCTGCAGTTGCTCCAGCGCGGCGCGCATACCGTCCTCGTCAAACAGCTCAGGCGCCTGCCGCCCGGCCCGGTCCAGGCGCGACAGGCACAGGTAATTGCTGGAGCCCATCAGCAGGAAATATGAAAGCGGCAGGCCAAGCTCTTCCAGCACGGCTTTTACTACGGGCAGGTCCTTCTTAACGAGCTGCGCCTGCAGGGCCTTGGTATGCGTGGCCACTATGACTTTTTTCTGGTTGCGCGCGGCCCACAGGGCGGCGGGGATGAGGTAGCCCAAAGACTTGCCTACGCCGGTGCCGGCCTCCACAACTAAATGCTCGCCCTCGCCCACGGCGTGCGCCACGGCAGCGCCCATGCGCGCCTGTTGAGCGCGCGGCTCAAAGCCCTTTATGGCCCGCGATACTGCGCCGCCGGCGCCAAAGATAGCGGTGAACTCCGGGTTTTCCATTATTTTATGACTATCACCGGGCCGGGCTCGTGGCGGGCGGCCAGGTGCACTTCAAATTTAACAGCCAGTTTCTTGCGGTTGAAATAAGCCGCTATTTCCAGGGCTGGCAGGTGCGGGCGGTTGCACTCCTCGCTCAAATGGCCCAGCACCACCGCCTGCGGCTGCGCCGCGCCGGCGCCGCAGGCCTTGTGCAGAAAGCGCGCGGCCTGCAGATTGGACAGGTGGAACTCCGAGCCGGGGTGGCCGAATTTCTTCAGCAGCTCCAGGTCATGGTTGGCTTCCAGGAAGATGAAATCCGCGTCCGCCGCCGTGGCCACGTGCTCGTCGGTGAAGGCGCAGAGGTCGGTGAACAGGCAGACTTTGCGCCGGCGGCCGTCCGTCTTGGCGGTTATGACAAAGGCCGTGGTGCAGTAGTTGGGCGCGTGGGAGACGCGCATGTGAGCCACCGTGAAATCCCCCGCCTTGGCGCTCCGCTCGAAGGGGACCACGCCGGGGGTCCATTCACTCCCGTATTTCATCGCTATCTGCCGTGCCACCTCGGGATGGCAGCGCACCTGCAGGCCGGCCTCGCGCAGCACCTTCAGCGAATTGGCGTTTATGTGGTCGCCGTGGGCGTGCGTCACCAGCACCCCGGCGATGGCCGGGCAAAGGGCGCGGGCGTCTTCCAGCGCCTGGCGGCACCTGCGCTGGCTGCCGGGCGCGAAGTCCAGCAGCAGCGCGCCGGCTTTGGTCCACAGCAGCGCCGCGTTGCCGCTGCTGCCGGAACATAGTGATTTAAATCTTAGGGGCATTAATTATACCGCGCCGCGCCATGGGAGGATCCCGCACTTACATTCTACAAAAAGGGCAACCCAGACGCGGAAAAGCCGCCAGAGCAGCCGTGCTCGAGTTTGCTGGTGATAAGGGTGCGGTGGGATCTTAATCAGGCCGCATAACTGGTATCGATACACTTTTGCAGATACGGGCTGACCTTCTCCAGCATACCGCGCAGATGCGAATACGGAACCTTCTTTTGATGATGCAGTCTGCCGACCACAATGCCGGGGTGACGTTTTACGCTATCCGCATAAGACGCTACGCTCTCCCGGGAATAGAAGTGTCCGCTGCTCGAGAGGAATTTCTCGTACGTCGCAGATTCCAAAAGCCATTCGCTGGCCAGCCTGTCCGCGGTCTGTTCCGCTTCAACATCGGAAGGCTTCTCTAAATTAGTGTCAATATGCACCCCGTGGTGATTAGCAACAAGATGCGCCACCTCGTGCGTAAGGGTGAACCAGAAGTTGTCCACCCTGTCATACCGTAGCGTCAACAATATCACCGGGTTTGCCCCCGCGTAGAACACAGCCCCGTCCATATAGGAATGAGACAATGCAGGGACAATAACCAGGTGTACGCCTAAATTCGCGAAGAATGCCGGCAGCTTCTCTATGCTTTTTACATCCTTTGATAACTCCAACAGCTCGGGAATAGCCGCCTTGAACTTCGCAGCGTTAAACTTTGCCACCTTGTGCTTCTTTGCAAGCTGCCTTGCGCGCATCAGAACAGCTATCTGCGCCATCCCCTCGGGTTCACGCGCTTCCGAATGCCTTCTGCTTACAGGCACCCCAAAACTGGGAGTCATACTGATATCCGAAAGCCCGAGGAAGTCGCAAATATTCTTTTCCAATTCATCCAGGTCCAGACTATTGGGGATCCAGCCTCTCTTAATCAGCTCTTTAATCGGCGCAAGGCTATAGATGCGGCTTCTGCGCCTGATATCATCGCTGCCCGCCTCTTTGCGCGCGGCGAACAGGCGATAATTGGTCTCAAGGTTCATCCAGACCTCGGGCGTAGTGCCAAACACCTGGGCCAATTCGTGCGCGGTAGCCGGAGTAACCTGCTTGTTGCCGTTCACTATCTCGTTTACAGCCTGAAGCGGCCGGCCCATTATCTCCGCCAAGTCCTTCTGGGTCCAACCCCTGGCCTCAAGCTCCAAAGCGATCACCTCGCCGGGCCTCGCCACCCTTGCAGGTACTAAAGTCATTTCGTCCTCCGTTTTACTTATAATGGTCGCCGATTTCCACCACCAGGATGGTCTTTCCCCTGGGATCGGTTTCCAGCTTAATGATCAGCCGCCACTGATCGTTCAACCGTAAGGAACGTTCTCCCTGCTTGCCGCGCGTCCCTTTTAGCTTCTCATAATGCAAACTTTTAAACGAATACAAGTCCCCCTCGTTCGGCATGGACCGGATAATAGACATTACATGGAAAAAACCTTTAACTACTGCCGCCGGATAGCGATGCGCCCCTTCTTCATGGGTATACAGCAATTTGAGTTTATCGCTTTTAAACCGGAATTCCACGATTTCCCCTCTTTATGTCATATTCGCCCTGTCACCCCTTGGGTGATAGTCATATTGTAACAGGCGATTTCCGCTTTGTCAAGACCAGTCCTAATATGGCGAATTCGCCACAATTAGACTTAGCACGCTGTCTGCGGTCACGGTGTTTTGCGACAAGCTGTCGCAGAAATGCCCCAACCTGTCTCCCGCCCAATTTGGCGACAAGTTGTCGCCAAATTGCCTCATTGGCGTCGGGGCGGTGAGCGGGCTGCGGCGTATGGTCAGGGGACTAGCTGAACTTCCAGTAATGGGCCACGTCCATGTCGGCGGGGATATTGGCGCCGTGGGTGCCCTTGCCGGTGGCAGGGTCGGTGTGGGCGCCGTGGTCCGGCGCGCACAGCACCGCGCGCGGCAGGCCCGCCCACTTGGCGTCGAAGGCCTCCGTCAGCCGCAGCAGGCTGCTGGCGTGGCGCCGCAGGGCGGCCTGCGCCTCGCCGTTCCACGGGTCCGAGGCGTGCAGGATATCGTCGTACTCCTGGTGGTAGACCAGAATGAAGTCGTGCGCCCCGGCCTGTATCAGCGCCAGCGCCCTGGCGGTGGCGTCGCTGTCTTGCGGCTCCGGGAAATAATCCGCCTGGCGGCCCCTGAAGATGAGGTCTATGCTGGAGTCCTTCACCGCCACTATGGCCGTGCGCAGGCCGTGGGCAGGCAGAGCGTCGAAGACGGTCTTGCAGGCCAGTACGGGCTTCTCGTACTGCGTTATGCCGTGCCCCGCGGGCTTAAGCCCCGTGAACATGGAAGCGTAGCAGACCGGCGTCTTGGACGGGAACACGCTCTCCACCGGGAACTTGAGGAAGCCCGCCCCCTCCAGCCCGCCGAAGATCTCCGGGAATTTGGCTAAGGCCAGGCGGCCGATAGCGTCCGGCGCGTAGACCAGCAGCTTCTTCACCCCCGCCGCCGGCGCCTGCGCCGCCACGCGCGCGTCCGCCGGGGCCGCCCCCGGCTCCAGCCGCCCCTCGGGCGCGCCGCAGACGCGTATGATGGTGTTGGCCACCGAAGTGATGCAGTATTCGTCCCGGCCGGAGTCGCTTGTGGAATAGGTCATTAGTTGCCCCTATTCTAACAAATCGGCCAAAGGTGCAGTCATTCCCTGGCCGTAAAGCCTATCTTCTTAACCGCCGGTGGGTCCGCGATAAGGCTTTTGATGGCGTCGAAGACTGCTTTGAACTGATAGTCGTATTTCTTTTCCATCTCCTCCAGCTTGCGGCGCAAGTCGGCGTGGGTGTTGAGCAACTCCCGTATCTTTGTAAAAGTCCGCATTATCTGGATGTTCACCTCTATAGCGCGCTTGCTATTGAGCACACTGGAAAGCATGGCCACGCCATTTTCGGTGAAGACGGACGGGGAGTAATTGCGTCTTCCGCCCCAACTTGAAATCACAGTTTGTGATTTCAAGTTCTTTATCTCCGCTGGCTTCAAGTTGAACATGAAATCCTGAGGGAAGCGCTCGATATTACGCTGTACGGCTTGCTTTAACGCCCTTGTCTCACATAATCCCCCCCTGCCCATAAATAGCATAGCAGGCGAACCCGACAACGGCTTGTCGGGTTGGCGAATGGCATATCGGGAACTATTTAAGGATGTGGTCCAGGTCCAGCACGGTCATAACGCCGTCGCCGTCCAGGTCGGCGGCGTCCAGCGTGCCGGCGCAGGCGTGGCAGTGGTAGATGGTCTTCAGGTACTTCTTCTCCAGCAGCGGAGGCAACAGGTCGTAGAACTTGGGCTCCGGGGCCAGGCGCTCTTTATAGAAAGCGTAGAGGCCGCGGTCGTTCTTGCTGGCATTGCAGGCGCCGCAGGCCCAGATGAGATTATGCACGGCCTGTATCTTGTCGCAGGAAGGGCATCGCTCGTTGATCTTGAGCGACTTGGGCACGATGTGCTCTTTCTGTATATTCCCGGTAGCCCCGCAGTAGACGCAGGCCTTCTCCATGTCGATGAACTGCAGGTCCTCGCGCAGGATGTCGGACCAGCTCATGCGGCCGCTCTGCAGGTCCTTGAACGTCTTCTTCACGAACCCGTAAGCCTTCTTCTTGGCCTCTTTGCCATTGGCGCAATGCATGGCGCTGCACGCCACTATCTTGGCGTACTGGAAAAAGATCTGGTCCTTAATGGTCTTAACGTCGCGGTCGGGCATAGCGTCCCTGATACATTTTCGCTCTTTTGCCTATATGCTCTTCAAATATCCGCGGTTCTTGCCTTTTGCATCTTTGACCTGGCTTATCTGGAAAGATTTTGGGGCCTTGAGGCCGACTATCATCAATGGAATAGGAATCAAGTTGTGAAAAGCTCTTAAGTGCGATTTTACTCGTTCAAATGTCATCACCGCGCCATCGAAGCCACCCGCGGCTTTCATTTCCTCGGTAGCGAACACTACTATCCCGGCTTTTGTTTGTATCGCTTTCTCTACATGATTAAGCTCGCTGGACAACACTGGCTTGAAGAGATTCCAGGCAGTTGCTTCCCCGTGATTGAACGCGACCTCAATGCAGATATTGTTCTTCGCGAAATCCAAGCGCCAAGTCTTTTCTTCCAGCAAGTCTTTGTCCTTGAAGATAGGGGCTTCTTTCAGCCACCCTGCCTCTACCAGGCGGTTCCGAATGAGATCATTAATTGTTGCAGCTATGCTCTTCTGCTTTCCCTCATAGTTGTCACGGAAACACATGCTCAGATTTTCATCAGAGATATACTTCAGTACGTCTTGAAATTCCTGCCAATCCTGATTAAACTCTGGATTTTGAAAGACTTCGGTCGCGTGACGGTGTGAGTATGTTATGAATTCCATTTAATCCCCTATTATTGTTGTAGACCCAGATGTAATTCTAAATCTTTAGGATCAGAGCGACAACCCATTTATTTATGTAAAACCAACCCGACACACGGTTGTCGGGTTCAATTTCTATACTATTATGCTTGATCCATCAAATTGAAGGTGCTATAATTATGTATAAACCAGCCAGGCATATGTCCAAAAAGAATACAACTCAGGCATTGAAAGTTATAGAGCTCTTCGCCGGCGTAGGCGGATTTCACCTCGGCCTTAAGAAAGCTAAGGGGTATGAGATAGTTTGGAGCAATCAGTGGGAGCCTGGTACCAAGCTTCAGCATGCTTCCGACATATACAAGACCCGATTCCCGGGCACGAGCCATTCCAATACGGATATCAGCAAAGTTACCAAGGCTGATATCCCTGCACACGACCTTCTGGTTGGTGGATTCCCTTGCCAGGACTATTCTGTCGCTCGCACACTGAACCACGCAAAGGGCATTCTGGGGAAGAAAGGCGTGCTTTGGTGGCAGATACACCGGATAATCGAAGAAAAGGGCGATGAAAAGCCATCCTACCTAATGCTGGAAAACGTGGACCGCCTGCTTAAATCGCCAGTTGCCCAGCGTGGGCGCGATTTCGCCCTTATGCTCTCTTCTTTATCCGAACAGGGCTATATCGTCGAATGGCGAGTCATTAATGCCGCGGACTATGGAATGCCTCAACGGCGCCGTCGCATATTTATCCTGGCCTATCAGAAAAACTCTCCGATATATAACCGGATCCACGATCTTCAGAATCCTTTCGAATGGATTATAAATTACGGGACTATCGCAAAAGCATTCCCTGTGATAATTGACAAGCAGTCGCCGTTCCCTAAAGGGCACACGTTTCTTGTTGAAAAAGACCTGGTGCATATATCAGAAGAGTTCAATCTCAAAGGCGGAGATTCCCCTTTTGAGAACACAGGCATACTAATAGACAACAAGGTCTACTCTCTAGACACCAAGGCGGACTATAAAGATGAGCGCACCACCCTTGGGGACATAATCATAAAGGATGAGGAGAAGATCCCCGAAGAGTATTTCATCGATTCTAAGGATAAAACACGATGGGCCTACCTTAAAGGCTCAAAGAAGGAGCCCCGCAAATCAAAATCGGGGCATATCTATAACTATTCAGAAGGGGCAATGGCTTTCCCTGACCCTTTGAATAAACCTGCAAGGACCATTATTACGGGTGAAGGCGGGAGTTCCCCCTCACGGTTCAAGCATGTGATCCGCACTAAGAGCGGAAAGCTGCGAAGGCTTACCCCCATTGAACTTGAGCGCATCAACATGTTCCCCGATGACCACACTTCGGGCCCCGGAATCACGGACAATCGTCGCGCCTTCTTTATGGGCAACGCGTTGGTGGTTGGCGTAGTAGAGGAACTAGGGAAATCACTTCTTCAACAAGTAAAAGCTGCCGTGAAAGCTAAAAAGCAGTTGCCTTAAGCTTCGATACCAACTTCTGCACGTTCTTCTTTATCTGGCACTCCCAGAACACTACGGACCTTATGCCCATCTTCTTGAGCAAGGCCCGTTTTGCTTTATCCCTGACCACGTTGGCTGCGAACTTCTTTGCCCAGAACGCCTTATGCGTTTTAGGCATGCTCGGCTTGCAGTAAGGGCAGCGGTGCCAGAAGCAGCCATTGATAAAGATGGCTATTCTATTTGAAGAGAAACAAATATCTGGTCGCCCCGGCAGGTCTTTTGGGTGCAGGCGATATTCAGTTAACCCCTGCAAGCGAAGTTCTTTTCTAAACACCAGTTCCGGTCGTGTATTCTTCGCCCGGACTCGGCTCATTATCCGTGAGGTTGCCTCCTGTTTGGGAGCAGGCGCTCGTCCATCTCGGATAAACACCGGGTTCTCACTCACGTATTCATGCCCTCGAATCAGCGCAGCTTGGCTGCGTATCTGTATTTAACCTTAGTATTGATAAAGGCGTTTAAACCGAAGCCACTGTTTGCCAGCGCTTTCATTCTAGTAATATTCCCTTCTCCCGCACTGGCATGGGTGTAGTGATACACAGAACCATCGCTAAACTGCACTTTTATATAGTCTGCACCCTGCTCAAAAGCCGCAACGCCAGATGTCCCGCTTAAGTTTTTATAGCTTTCCATAATGTCTCCAGTTGTTAAAAATGCCTTTAAGAGCCGGGGCGGATATGTTATCCGCCCCGGTGAGTATCCCGCCGGTCTTTATGAACAGAGACTACGCAAGTTGCTCGAGACCGTAGTTTTATACGCGGCCATGAGCTCTTCATGTTCTATCGAATGCTTAATTTCAGCAGAAGCCAGGGAGAACAATAGGAAGTCAATGGCGTTCCTAAGGTTCGGATCCTGCGCATAAGGCTCAATTATCCGCGCATAGAACGGGTGCGCGGTGTTAAGTTGCACCACGATAGTCGCCCCGTCGGGATAGGTCTCATACAACTGCCCCTGCCCGCCGAAGTCAACCTCCTCGAACCGACAAACCCTGCGAAGTTTTGCCGGTTCTTTTTCCCCAGCCCCGGAGGCCGATTCTGCTTTTGTTTTCCGCTTCGCTCCGGTGGAGGGTTCCGCACCGGAAGCCACTTGCGGCTCGGTTTTTCTGGGAGGGAGCTCGAGTATTTTGGCCTTCTTCGCGATTTCCTGCTCAGACTCCCCGTGCTGCACCTTGTCTATCTTGCTCCTGGTGTTATCCTTTGCATGGTTCTTCCGGATATAATTAATGTGCGGCTTCACCAGGGCATTTATCTTGTCGGCCAGCGACTGAACCAAGTTGGCGCGACTTTTGGCAAAGTCGATCTGAATGGCTTCGTCCATCTTCCCGGAAACCTGTATCTCCGCCCTGAACCTGTTAAGGCTGGGGTGCTTGGTAAAAAGTCCAAGTGTCGATGCATCAACGATTTCGCGAAGATTTCTCAGGACATAAAACCCTTGCCCTGCCTGATTGAAGTCATAATCGCGCGCCGACTCGTCAGAGACCTCCGGAAGGAACGCCAGCTTAAGCCTGACCATTTCCCCTTCCGCATCCTTCCCATTCAAGGGATACAGAAAGGTTTCATCCAGTATTATCCGGCTAGGTTGCCCAGGAATCGGGTCCAGAGGATTAACAGCTTCAGCTTTCTTTCCGTTTATGAAGATATTCCGCTTGTTCTCCAAAAAGACCCGGAACACCCGCGAGACTTTCTTGCGGAGTATGTCCGAGGCCACGCTAAGGTTCGCATTGGTAAGCCTGTCAACCTTTTGGAGCTGAATGACTGTCCCACTCTTGGCATCGCCTATCATCTGGAAGAAGAAGGCCCTGTCGTCCTGCGTTATTCCGCCCACCTCCATCTTGAACTTGTTTTCCGCTATCATTTCATCGATGTCGGTAGCGCCCCTAAGTAGCTCTCCTGTTTCCGTCTTCGTCAGGATAACCACTTTGCGGCAGAGAGATAATGTAGCGGTAGTCAGTCCCATACCGAATCTGCCAAGGTCTGTTTCGGGGTTCTTTTCGCCCAGGGATCCTAGGCGCATTGCCTGGTTGAGGGAGTCCGCGTCCATCCCAGACCCGGTATCCGCAATAATTATTGTAGGACTTCCCTTTTCCTGCTTCCACCAGACGTGGCACGTGCCTGCGCCCGCATCCAGGGAATTATCGATAATGTCCATGACTGCCGAATAGTTGTCGTATCCGACATGACGCATGGAGTCTATTAGTTTGGCTGCATTGGGCTGAATATCAACGACCGAGGTTGTTTCGTTTTTCATACTATTAGTTTCCTTCTCTCTATGCCCCGCGGCACAAAGAAGTTGAATTCCATAACAGCAAAGCTGCTAGGGAGCTCTAGTAGTAACACGGCAAAAAGATGTGGAGAAAAAAAGGAATGAATACAGAACTGCTGCAACTTCTCCTCGATGTAAATTACACCAAGGCCGCTTCTGGTTTCCTTTCAGTCTCGATGAATCTCTTCACCAAGTCCTACTAAAACTCTATGATAGTCTACCAGACACCAGTGCTTTTGTCAAATCCCCATTGTGAGTGCGAGTGATGTGTGCCAATTTCAGATGTTAGCCTTGAAGCTTGCCTCACTGTGATATTTGAGATACCATACCTCGAAGACATGAATGCCGAATCACGGCAGGTAAGCCACCATGTCGGGCTGATAATGATTGGGCAGGTCGATGTTGTGCCAGACAAGGTAATCCGCCGGCAGCGCGTCCCTGAGCTTTTTATGGAGATACTTCTCCCCGGCATTAATGCCGTTAAGCCCTGCACCTAAAGCCGAGACCGGAATTGCTATAGCCATGGTTTTAAATAGGCTGGGAGTTAAATATCTCAATCTCTTTCACAGAAGGTTCCTCCAGCTTTTTTTCTTTGCTTTTTAACCATTTCTTGGCATTAGCCATTTTGCTGAATGATACAGTTTTATTTGCAGCTCTATTTGTAGAGGAAAACACTATGTCATCCTTTATGCAAGCTGCTAATACTTTCTTGAAAATTCTATGCTCTAGATAATTCAACTCTTTTCGCTTATTTTCGTCAGTGTTAAAATAGATTCCGCAAAACTTGTTCCGCCGATTGAATAATGGAAAAAAGCAGAAGCTATGAATAAGTTTGTTGCAAATCCACCTTAGATCCTTAGTTGTGTGTTGGGCATTGTTGAGGGCATAAAACTCTTCTATACGATGCGCATTGAGTTTATCGAGAAATCTATCACCGCCAATATAACTACATGTTTCTAGATGGATATCACGAGAGCAGCACTCAATAGAAAGTTTCTTTGCTTCAAGAAGCTTCCTGATTATGTATGCGCTAACGAAATAGAATTGCTCGATCCGGAAGCCAAGATATTTGGATTGAATATTGTGTTTGGATATCAATCTCTCAAACTTTAAGAGTTCTTTCCTCAGCTCTAGTTTCCAGATGACGGAGTCCCAAATCATAAGCTTGGGTTATCCCCTGTTCCAGTCAATTGATTTATTGCTTCGAAAGGCAAAAAGCATTAACTTGTTTATAACCGAATCCGCCAGTTATTTGATTGTTACATCGTCAATCGCACAAGAGCCGTGATTATCTCTCAAATAAGGCTGGCAAGGCTTACTTGGCTTTTTCAACCCATGTCGGGAAGTTCTCATAACCATTTCCTGCTTCCCAGTCAAAACAGGGGACCCAAGTTGACAACTTGAATCCTTTACCCCAATGCTCTCTAGGGTAATTTGTCTTTTTAGTGGCAAGTTCCTCATACTTTGACCAACTTGAACCATCGTGAGTGTAATACATATGGCTAGTCCCATCATCGCTTACGATAAAGCCTAGATAGTCAAAAGGATTATTTCCGTTAGGGAAAGTCTGCCTGTTTTTGTCGCGAACCCCATTTATGTGAATCCCGAATAAACTATTACCTCTATCAAAACTTTTTAGAATCTCATACCTAACCCACTCGCGTTTCCAAGTCTCAGTCCCAATAAGCGCACACGTTACGGAGGTGTTCTCAAGGTTGCTGTCAATCAAGCGTTTTACTGAAGAAGCGCCATGGAGTTTTGCGTCCTCCCAAATGGAGGCATCAAAGAAGCCTGCTTCGTCAGTTTCTTTTGTCATATCATGTTTCCGGACCACATTGGCTCGGAATGTCTTTACATCTTCATAGTGAAAGCTGAAAAATACTCTTTTTGCCATATAAATTCCCTATTAAGAGGCCAACCAAGATTTGACTTCCCCCACGGTCCATGAATTATCAGAATCGCGCATAAGCAACCCGCCTAAAGAATCAAGTTCAATGCGATTATAGATTAACAGATATTCGTTCCCCTGAAAATTACCATTAGAATCAGCTACTGGCATTATTGCCATTTTTGCGTGACTTTTTGCTTGGTCTGCCACCCCTATTTCCCACGGAACCCAGCGGGATTCTAAAGCATTTGGTGTCGCTAATATCAAGAAAAAATCTAATTCGGATATTGTGCGTTTTATGTTCTGTGCTGTTTCCCGCGAAGTGATGCGAGGCATAGTGGAATCTTGCCAGTCTACGTATAACGATAATCCGAGGGGTGCGAGGTAATTAATAAGTCCCTTTGCCAGATCTCTGTCTTTATGGCTATGGGATAAGAATATGCTTTTAGACGCGCTTGCCAACGAATTTTTTATATAAAAAGACGCATACTGTGTTCGTTGGGCGGAGGTGGACGCAGCTTTTAAATCAGATTCTCTTATGTAGGCCATATATCCTCATTGTCCATAATAAGCTAAAAAGGTGCCAATGTCTCTATTCCACCGGTGGATGCTTTAACGGCCAACTGCCCGCGCGGCTTCTTCAATCCAATCCCTAATATTTTTATATCCATTATCATCTATCCAATCATAAGTGGGATAGAGTGTTGAAAGCGTTCTTCGTTTGATTTCATTGGAAAGGCCAAGCCAGGAGGATTCTTCAATGTTTGCTGTCATGTGGCTAAACGGATTAAGTCCCTTATAAGATTTCTCTCCGCGTTGGTTCTTGAGTTTATGAATGTATATACCTAAGAGTCCATTCCCTCTGTTGTGGCTTTCACGGATTTCATGTTTTACGTATGGGCGTTCAGATGTTTTCTCTCCAATAAGAACAACAGTGACTCCTGTTCCTGTGAGTTGGCGGTCAATCCAGGCCATAACGGCCGGGGCCCCACTTCTTTTAACTGATTCCCAACTGGCGGCATCTAAAAATTGTTGCGTATCGCCACCTTGCGTTCGCCAGCAGTTTCGGACCTGGCTTACGCGCCAGATATCGTTTTGATAATGAAAACTGAAAAATACACGACGTGCCATATTTACTTTCCCTTCTGTAAAATCGCGGAAATAGTGTTTGGGGATTATTCTTGTTTGACTCTGTCGATCCTTTACCGCACCCTTATGAGGTGGTTGTTCCTCATAGTTTGAGGCCACTATCAGTCATTTTCCGGCATCTTTGGCAGCTTTTTCTATCCAATCACCGAGATTATTATACCCATCATCATCAACCCAATCGTATGTCGTATATATTGAGGATAAGCGCACCTTCCCACCATGCCAGGGTATTTCCCAGTAATCAAAAGGGTTTTCCCCGTAACTGCTCGTTCTTCCATCTTTATCTTTCAACTGATGTATACGTATTCCGAGCAGGCCGTTCCCTTTTTTGCGACTAGCTAACATCTCATAATCTATCCACTTCTTCTGGGCGGTATCAGCTCCTATTAGAATAACTGTTACAGAAGTGCCATCCAACTGATTGTCAATCCACCGCCCTATCGCAGAATCATCTTTCTTTTTAACATCTTCCCATGCAGCTGAATCGAAGAAACCGGCGCCATCTACACCCTGTGTGACCCAACTGTTTCTAACAATGCCTGCGCGCCAATTATCTTGCCTATACCTAAAACTAAAGAATGTGCGTCTTGCCATAGATTAATCCCCTCAACTCAGATACTTGACATACAAAAACAGCAAACCCAAAAGAACGATTATTGACAGGTAAAGATTCCGTATTGTTGCTGAACAAAAGGAATCACAATACGAATATTTGCCATCCGTATACAAATCAGGCCTCATCTCAAACGGTTTGATTTGCTTTGGTTTCTCTGATACTTCCGCAACGTCATTATACAGCCCTCTAAATTTCCTTTCTTGATTTAGATAGTATGCATCCAAAAACCAGAATACTACGGTTGGGAATATGCCGATAAGTACGAAATAGATATTCTTATTTGATGCGTATATAGCCAACAATGCGGCCACGATAGTGACTGTCCATTCCTTTATTTGGAATGAATTAGTATTCATGCGAGTGATAATGTTTTGGATAAACTCCAAATGCTTCACTTTATCGTCGTTCATATGATTGTTACCCCTTTAAAGAAATTAAACAATTTAACAGATGGTTCTGAGGCAATTAACGTGCAGTAGGTTGCTTCCCCTTAAGCCATTCGCTAAAACTGACATAGGTCTTCTCAGTTTCGTGGATCCATAACGCCATACTGCCCTCTTTCGTTTTGTCTTTAGCGACATATGGATATAACCCCAAGTATTCTTGCCCGTTATAAACATTTGTTACGCTATCACTTTCCAGAATGGGTAGAATAGCCACCTTCTTCTTTAATGCATCGAAATATCCAAGTTCCCAAGGCATCCACTTTGATAGAGCTGAATTCCCCGAGGCCACATAGAACAAACTATTACAATTATCCATTCTATTCCTAAGCGTTTCCGCCGTTCCTTTATCTACTTTTGAGCGATTAAGCTGTGCATCCTCAATCCAATCCACATATACCGAAGCACCTATGTCTTCAATCTCTTGCTTAATACGCAGAATATCGTCAGCGTCAGAATAACTATGCGACAAGAAGATATCGTACATCTGACTCTTAGAGAACTTCGCAGAAGCATTCCTTAGAATATACGAGGAGCTCTCGCTAAAGTTCTTCTTAAGCGCTACACGTGATAATGCCGATTTAGTAAATAATGCCATAGATCGCCTCCCGTGCCTTTCTGACAATACTCAAAATATCCCTCCTAAAATACGCTATGGTGTTAAGGCAAATTACTTGCCCCCCCAACAAACATCTATATCCTCAGGCAAATCAGTGCAACCGCCATGTTTTGAGCCCGCATATTATAATTAGTCCTAACCAAAATATATTTATCAACTTCACAAAAAGACACACTTCTGCACCACTTCTGTTACTTCCATGAACTTTTCGTCATCCGTGTTCGGGATGCCCATGCTGTATCTCCGCCGATGTCATTGCTCATGACATCCTGCTGGAAGCGCCCCTTGGTGGCGCTGTAGACTATCACTTATACTCCGTGTACTTGGTGTGGCGGCCTTTGGCTTTGCGGACGGGGTATTTCTTGGCGTTCTTTTTGAGTTTGGCCGAGAGGGCTTTAAGGGGATCAATGCCGAGGTCGTGGCTGAGGAGGAGGACGTAGTAGAGCACGTCGGCAAGTTCGTCGGAGATGGCCGTCTTGCTGGTCTTGATGTGGCGCTCTATCTCGGCGGGGTTCTTCCACTGGAAGTGCTCCAGCAGCTCGGCGGCTTCGAGGGTGAGGGAGATGGCTACGTCTTTGGGGTTGTGGAACTGCGCCCAGTCGCGGGCGTTGCGGAAATGGATGATCTTGCGGCTTAGGCCTTTAATAGTTAGCATTGTTGTACCAGTATAAGCGCAGTTCCCTTCTAACCTAGTAAAATCCTACATCTTTACGACGCCATAATAAACCCCCTCCCGGAGAATGGCGGGCCTACGGGCGCATGGGCCTAAAAGCGGGGCCGGCCTGGGCCGTTAGCCGCTTATGGGGGCGCGCTATATCTATTATGATTCTAGTATGCGGAGACTTTATGTTTTGGCGGCGGCGCTGTGGCTGGGCGCGGGAGCGGCTTTTGCCGCGCCGGCGCAGGTCATTTTAATACGCCATGCCGAAAAGCCCGACAGCGGCCCCGAGCTGAGCGCGCAGGGCTTCCGGCGGGCCGAGGCGCTGGTGAAGTTCTTCCGCAACAACCCGGCGCTGACGCGCTACGGCACGCCGGCCGGCATCTACGCGGCCGCGCCCAAGCACGAGGACAGCTCGGTGCGCTCCATACAGACGGTAACGCCGCTGGCCAGGGCGATCCGCGTGGACATAGACACCAGCTTTACCCGCGGCCAGACCAACAAGATAGTCCGGGCCATCATGGAAGACCCGGCCTACGACGGCCGCATGGTGCTAGTCTGCTGGCAGCACACCAATTTGGTGGAGATAGCCCAGAACCTGGCCGCCTACAACAATTCCCCCCGCCTCACCATACCGCTGGTCTGGCCGGACGAGACTTTCGACCGGGCCTGGATACTGGACCTCAAGAACGGCAAGGTGACGGCCTTCAAGGACCTGCCGCAGCGCCTGCTGCCCGGCGACAGCGATTAAGCTTTAAGACGCAAATGAAAAGCCCCGGGCAGTCCCGGGGCTTTTTGTCGGTCAGTTGTACTGGTTGAAGGGGTCCGGCGGCGGCACGTAGGAGTTGGGCGGTACTATGTCGAAGTGGCATTTGAAGTTGGCCGGGGTTCTATCGCCCAGGGGCCGGCGCAGCTTGTCCACCTTGGCCAGGAACAGGTCGGCCCACTCCTCGGCGCTGTGCTCGGGGGCGCGCTGCGGGGCGCGGGCGGCGTTGAAGATGTCCACTAGCTGCTGGCGGCTGAGCAGGCTCAGGCGGCGTATCATCAGCTGGCGGGCCTGCTCGCCGATCTGGTGCATGTCGCGGCCGGTTTTGTCGGCCTCGCGCAGGGAGCTGGTGCGCACCACGTTAAGGCGCATGATGCAGGCTTCCGGATTGTCCCAGACTTTCTCGTTCTTCCACTTACGGTAATGCATGCGGCGGTTGTGGTAGATGCCGCGGCCGCCGAAAGAGACGCCCATGTCCTGCAGGTAGACCACCGGCTTCTGGCATACCGTCTGGCCGTCCGCGATTATCAGGTCCTTCTTCTCGCAGCCTAAGGCCTGGTTCTCGGCCTTGTTGTCGGTATTGCCCAGCAGCATGGCGATACCCGCCAGCGCCTCGGCCTCCACGCGGTTCTGTACAAGATGGAAATCGTCGAAGCCTATGCCCGAGTTGGCCGCGTACTCTATGCGCTCGCCCAGCTTGTCCTCTATGACGGCCCTCTGCCCCTGTTTCCAGGCGCCGGGGTCTATTTCGCTTTTGAAAGGGTCGGACGGGCAGTCGGGGCAGTTGACGCGCACCGGGTACATGCGGTCGGCGTACACGCCTATGCCGGTGAAGATCCAGCTGGCGGCGGTCTCGGTCATCAGCTCGCCGTTATCCTCGCCGTATTTCACCTTGAACTCTTTGCCCTTGGCGTCGCGGCATTTGAATTTGCGGGTCATGCCGTTGGGCTTGCCGCCCTCGTAGGCGTCCTTCATGGGCACGTAGTTGCAGGTGACCAGCTCTTCGGGGCGGTACTTCATCTTCTCGTAGGGGCCGGTCTTGAAATCTATGGCGGCGGCGCGCAGCTCGCTCTCGGGGCGGAACAGGGAGGCGCGGGTGACGTACTCGTCGCGCCGGGCCTTGGTGACCAGGCCCAGCTTGAGCTTTACCGGCCCGGCGTAAGCGGGCTGTATGTCGGCGGTGTCGGCCGCGGCGGCGGCTTTCAGCTCGTCGAGGTTTATGGCCAGGCTGCCGAAATCGGCCTGGGCACCGGCGGGGGTCGCTATGGCGGCTATGAGGGTTAAGAGCAGAAATTTCTTCATTTATCCTTCCTGTTTGGCTGCTTATTAATGATATGAATCTTGCGCCGGGGCCAATAGAGGCGAAAGGCCCAAGCGGCGGAGGACTTTTGCCCGCGCCTGCCTGGGCCTTCCGGCTGTGCCGGCGCCATTGACGGTATATGACCCCTGTGGTATACTATTTCTGAAGAGCGATAAGCCCGTTTCAGGTTGTCCAGGTGTTTTCCGCCATAACGGTTAAAAGCCTGGTCGTTAAGCCTGTCCGGCGCGCTCTTCTTCGTTTTTAGGGCAGGCACAGCGCATATTGCGATGAAAACAGAAGGCCCGGCTGAAAAGCCGGGCCTTCGTTGTTCGTGTGGGCTAATTTAGTTCACAGCGACTACCACGCTACCACTGGTAGCGGGAGCGCACCTTGGCCAGCCAGGGCGGGGTTTTCTTGGCTATGCCGGCGGCGTAGGCGGCGATGATGGCCTGCACGGGCAGGGCGGCGAAGCCGGCCTTGTGCTCCGGGGCCAGGCGCAGGCGGTAGCGCTCCATGGGGCCCTGCTGGGGCTGGTTCTCCGGCGAGGGGCGCTCGGCCGTGGTGAGGCTGGTGTTGCGGTTGTCGTACACCACCAGCAGCAGCGCCTCGTCGAAGCCGAAGTGCTCTTTGAGGCGCAGCAGCGTGTAATGGCTGCGGTAGAGCTGGTTGACCGGGCCGGCGAACAGGCAGGCCCCCTCGTGGCCGTCGAGCGGGTTTGGCTTGCCGAACATATTGTCGAGGTTGAACTCGCCGAAGGCCGGCAGGCCGGCGCGGTGGCGCAGCTGGCAGAGGGCGCCGCGCTCGCCGTTCTCCAGGCAGGCGTGGCGGCCGGGCTCGGTATAGGCCGGGTCGGTAAAACCGGCGCAGGCGGCGAACTCGGCCTCGGTATATTTAAATTCCACGCCTATGAGGGCGCGCACTTCGCGGCCGTCCTTCATGCCGGTCACGGCCAGCGCGGCGTCCAGGCCGCGGGCGCGGCCGGTCTCACCGGTCAGCTCGGCGAGGTCCGCCTTGGGGAACACGCGCGCCTGGGTCTGGCCGGGCACGGGCTTATGCGGCACCTCGAAATGGCAATCGGCCACGGCGCTTACCATCACCCCCCACGTGGGCGAGACGTTCTCGTTGAGGGCCTTGATCAGGCCGGCGATGGCGGTCTCGTTCTTGGCGAAGACCGGCGCCAGCGCCTGGGCGCAGGCCGTCTGCGAGCTGCGCGGGTTCTTGGCCCGGGCGTGCAGCGCCAGGCCGTTATGCTTGGAATAGTCGTTGAGCAAATTGTCGAAACCGCCGGGCTGGGAAAGCTTGGGCAGGGCGGCCCATGCGGCCTGGTGGGCGTCGGCCAGGCGGGTGAAGGCGTTCACGCGCGGCTTGCGGGGCAAATAGGCTGCGCGGGGGCTGGTAAGGGCCTTCTCGAGGAAGTTGACCAGCGGCTGGAAGTCGGCGGCCTTGAGCGGCGCCACCACGCCCAGCAGGGCGCACTGGCAGTCGGGCAGGTCGGCCGGCGTGAGGCAGGCCAGGCGGCCGTAGGCGTCGTAGGCCTGGCCGAGTATCAGCAGGCCTTTGTCGCTGATACCTTTTATATCGAAAGCTTCGGTATTGAGCACGCCAAGGGCGCTCTTCTGGGCGAACAGCTGCTGGTAATGCTTCAGGAAGATGGCCTCGCCCCCCTTTACGGCTGCGGGCAGGGCTCGCACGGCCTTCAGGCGGGCCATGGCCGCGCCGTCCAGGTCGGCGCTGGAGGCGAACTCCAGCGACAGCAGTACCAGCTGGGCGGTGGCTTTCTCGAGCAGCAGCAGGTCCACGCGGGTGGCCTGCTGACCTTTGTCGGCCAGGGCTTCCTGCGGCACCTGCACCTGCTCGTCGAGCACGGTGAAATCTTCGCGCTTGCGCAGCAGCTCCCAGGCCAGCAGCGCCTGCTGCACCGGCTCCTGGCCGGCCATCTTGTTCTTCTCCACGTACTCCATCACGGCGCGGCGGCCTTTCTTGAGCTGAATGGTAAGCCCCTCGGCGTCCACGCCTTTTACCGCCTCCCGCCCGAAGAGCTTGGTGTATTCTTCCGTCGAGCCCAGCTCGCCCAGCTCCAGGGCTTTCTGGCCCAGGTAATAGAAGGCCACGGTATTGTTGGGCCGCAAGTGCACTATGGAGCCCGGCGTGCTCTGCCAGTTGAACAGGTTGTCTTTTAAAAGCTGGGCCTTTTCGAAGGCGGTTTGGTTGAGGAATCTTTTGAAGGCCATTGTTTCTCCGGACGGCTGAATATATGTAATTCTACCTTTTATCCCCCCGGCAGCGGGGTTTATAACCAAATGAAAAACCCGGCGCGGGGCCGGGTTTTCCTTGGGGCTTGGGCAGGCCTAGTTCTTGCGCACGTCCATCATGAAGCCCAGCCAGCGGTTGCCGCTGAGCGGCATTACGGGGTCGCTGGAGACGCCCAGGAAGTCCTTGCCGAACATCTCGTAGACGCCGGAGGACAGCTGCAGCTCCGGCAGGCGGCCCACCAGCCGGCCGTCCTCTACCAGGAAAGCCACCTGCGCCGGCGTGCCGAAACCGCCCTGGCTGGTATAATCCCCGCCCATGGCCATACTCACAAAGATGGCCGGCCGGCCGCCCAGCATCTCTCTGAAGGTCCTGGCCTGGCTTTGTATGCGCATATTGCCGGGGTTGGCGTCGGGCGTGCCGTCGTAGGCGGCCGTAGCGCTGCCGCTCGGCTCGTAGCCGAACTTGGCGGCCGTCTTCTTGTCGGCGTAGGGCGCGCGCAGCACGCCGTTCTCGATGTATTTAAAGCCCTCGCCGCAGACGCCCTCGGCGTCGAAGAAAGGCCTGAAGGCCTGGCCGGGGCTGTTGTAGAGCGTAAAGCCCTCGTTGAACAGGCGCTGGCCGAGCTTGCCGGAGAACAGCGAGCTGCCCGAGCCGAGGGTCATGCCCGAGAGCTCCCTGAAGAAGATGTTCCTGAGCTGGCTGTCGTTCTCTTCGAAGAACACCGACAGGCGGCCCTCGGCCGGCAGCGGCACCTCGCGCAGGTGGGCGGCCAGCATTTCGGAGCCGTAGGCCTGGAAGGCGGCCCGGTCATACCCGGTGCCGGTATAGGAGAACCAGCCGTCCAATATGCTCGACGACGAGGCCAGCTTGTAGAAGAAGGTGAACTCGTGCGTGGTGATGGAAGAGGCGTAGTCCAGCCCGGCGTCGTTGCGCATGCTCCGGCGGCTGGTGCCGGTCTTGATGCCCGACGAGGAATAGACGAATTGCGGGAAATCCTTGCGGAAGGCGGCCAGCAGGGCCGCCGCCTCGGCGTCCAGCGCCTGCGGCGTGAAAGGGCGGCCGCCTACGGTCTCGGCGCGCCGAGAGCCGGTGGAAGGCCGGCCGGGATAGGGGATCTTATAGCCGAGCGCCGCGGCGGCGCGCTCGCGGGCGGCGGCCTCCCCCTCCGTGCCCATATAGCCCGAGACGCCTATGCAGCCGTCGCTATAAACCCGCACGCCGGTGCGGCTGATGCTCTTGGCGCGCAGCGACTCGAGAGCCGAGGCGGAGAGCTTAATGGAGACTTCGTCTTCGACGGAAGAAATGGTTTCGTTGATCATAGTTCCTCAGAGTACCGTCAGCTCGCGCACGCGCACATAGGGCCCGCCGAAGCCTACCGGCAGCGGGTACTGCTCCATCTTGCCGCAGCCGCCGCCCACGAAGGACAGCAGTTCCACCTTGTCCGAGATGGCGTCTATCTTGCCGAAGGTGTCGAACACGCTGCCCGAGATAACGGAGATCTGCGCCGGCCCGGAAACTTTGCCGTTCTTGATGTAATAGGCCAGCGACGGCGCTATGGTGAAAGTGCTCAGACCCGAACCGTGCTTGATGGTCTCGACGTACAGGCCGTCCTCCACGCCGGAGAACAACTGCTCCTTCGTCATGTTGCCGGGCTCGAAGTGGGTGGTGGTCATGCGCACGATGGGCTCGTACTCGAAGTTGACGGCCCGGGCGTTGCCGGTGGTCTGCTCCCCCATCGCGGCCGCGGTGCGGGCGCTGTGCAGCCGGCCGGCCAGGCGGCCGTTCTTGATGAGCGTGGTGCGGCGGGCGGGGCTGCCCTCGTCGTCGTAGGGTGTATAGCCGTTGCCGGGCAGCGAGCCGCTGTCGGTGATGTGCAGGAAGTCGGGGCCCAGCTGGCGGCCTATATGCCATTCCTTCATCATGGTCTCGTCGCCCAGCATGAAGTCGGCCTCGCTCTTGTGGCCGAAGGACTCATGCGCGAATACGCCGGCGGCGGCGGGCGACAGCACCACGGTGTATTTGCCGGGTTTTACCGGCGTGGAATCGCGCAGGAACTCCAGCGACTTGGCTATGCGGCCTTCCAGCGCCTCGCCGAAGCCGTTCAGGCCGGCCAGGTCGCCGGCGGCCAGATTGGCGCTCTCGGCGAAGGTGCGGCCGTTCTCGCTGAAGGAAAGGTTATAGCGCATACCGCAGGTCTGCTGGTCGCTGACTATGGCCGCCCCCTTGGAATTGTACAGCTCTTTATGCGTGCAGGTGTCCTTGTAGAAGCAGGACCACATGGCTATGGCCGGCTCGGCCGTCACCGGCGGGAAGAAGGAGGCCAGCAGGGCGTTCTTGGCCGCCAGAGGTACGGCCTTCAGGTCTTCGCCGCGCAGCGTCACCGGCGCCGGGCTGCGGTCGGGCAGGGCCAGCACCATTTTGTCTGCGGCTATGTCCTTGTTGGGCGCGGCCAGGGCGGCCAGGCGGTCTATTTCCCCCTGCACCCGGTCCAGCGCGGTGATGGAAGAGAAATACCAGCGCCCGCCGTCGAAGACGCGGATGAAGGCGCCGGCGGTGTCGCGTTCGCGCATTTCGCGGATCTCGCCCTTGAGATAGCTGATCATGGTCTCGCGGTTGCGCTCCACGCGCACATCGCAATAAAGTCCGGCCGGGAATTTAAACATATGGCTCCTATTTCGTCCGTTTGATCCTGCCCGTCCTGGGCGCTTTCACTTTACCCCGGGCGAAGGCCTGCTCCATGAGGGAGCGGACGGGGATCATTGTATCCACTATATCCTTGCCGGCCTGGAACACGTCGCCGCCGTTGCCGCCGTAGGCCAGGTAGTCGTTGGTGGCCACTGTGAATTCCTGGTCGGGCTTTATGGGCTTGCCGCCCCGGGTCAGCACTATATTGTCGGCCTTGCGGTCGGCGCCGGGCGTAAAGGTGATTTCCAGGCCGGACACCTGTATGAAGGACATATTATCGACGATATTGTCGGCTATGAGCTGCCGCAGTTGGGCGCCGCTCAGGCGCATGGTTATGACGTCGTTGTCGAAGGGCATGGTCTGGTACAGGTCGCGCAGCAGCACTATGCCCCGCTTGATGGGCGTGCGTATGGCCTTGGTATTATGGAAGGCCAGGTCGGCGCCGGTGGCCTTGCGGGTGATGTCGCAAAGCCAGTTGCCGATGGCCGAGTCCAGGCCGTCCGGGGCGAAGGGCAGGTCGTCGGCGGCCTGGCCCACTACGCGGCCCATCTTGATCTCCACCGAGGCGTTAAAGCCGGCCACGGTGGCCAGCACGGCGGGATCCTCGCCGATACGGTCTATCCACAGCGGCAGAGCGGCCACGCTGATATCGGTGAGCTTGCCGCTCCTATCGTCGAAGGTCAGCTCCGCCCGGGTGACATAAGAGAGGCCGTAGCCGCTCTCGCCGATCCAGGTACCGGACACCGGGTCTTTATAGCCTTTGTAGAAGGCTGAATGGTCGTGGCCGCCCAGGAGCAGGTCTATGCCGGGCACGGCGCGCACTATCTGCAGCGTGCCGACCGGTTCGGCGGTGAAAGTCCAGGTGGAAAGGTCCAGGCGCTTGAGGCTGAGGGCCTCGTCCAGGCCCCAGTGGGTGAGCACTATGACGGCGTCGGGGGCCTGCTCTTTAAGCACGGGCAGCCACCTGGCGGCCTCGGCGGTCTCGTCGCGGAAATCCAGGTGTTTTACGTTCTCGGGGCGGGTGCTGGTGGCGGTATGCTTGCCGGCCAGGCCCAGCACGGCTATGCGGCGGCCGGCGCGCTCGAAGACGGCGTAGGGTTTTACATAGTCGGGCTTGCCGCCGTCGGCTTTATTGTAGATATTGGCGGCCAGCAGCGGAAAATTGGCGCTGCCGAAAAGACTGCGCAGGTTGTCGGCGCCGAAGTCGTAGTCGTGGTTGCCGGGCACGGCGGCGGCATAGCCCAGCTGGTTCATCAGGGCCATGCTGCTGAGTCCCCGCGTGAGTATGCCCTCGGGCGTGCCCTGGAACATGTCGCCGGAGTCGAGCAGTATATAAGGGGTGGTTTCCTTCTTTAGCAGGGCGGCCAGCGCGGGGAAGCCGCCTATGAGGCGCGTGGGGTTGTCGTTGTCCCAGGCGGCGGGGCGGGCCGAGTACCAGCCGTGCACGTCGGAGGTGTGGTAGACGGCCACGGTGGCGGCCTGCAGGCCCGCGGCCAGCGCCAGGAACAGGGAGAAGAATATAGATATCTTTTTCATGCTAGGTATATTGTAGGAAAGCCGGGGCCCCGGCACAAACGGCAATTTGGCCGCGACACGCCCTTGTCGCCTTCGCCTGCTATACTTTTTTCAGCGGCGCGCGAATTAACTATAATCTAGAGGGTTCTATGGCCAAATTAATACACACAGCTGACCTCCACATAAGCGTGGCAGAGAAAGACTACTCCTACGCCGTGCTGGACGAGATCATCGCCCTGGCGCGCGCGGAGAAGGCGGGCTTTCTCATTATCGCCGGGGACCTGTTCGACTCTTACGCCGATTTCGAAGCGCTGCGCAAAGAAGTGCGCACCAAGCTCTTCCACCTGCACGAGGAAGGCTGCCGCATCATCTACATCCCCGGCAACCACGAGGGCCGCGGCGCCACGGCCGACCTGGCCGCCTACAGCCTGGACCCGGTGCAGTTCTACGCCAAGGCCCCTTTCGTTTTCTTCGAGGCGGAGGGCGTGGAGTTCGTCTGCGTGCCGCACGCCGCCAACTACGACGGCTACCGCGACTGGAAGGTGCCCCCCAAGAAAGAAGGCGCCGCGCGGCTGGCCGTGGTGCACGCCCTTAATTCCACCATCTATACCGGCCCCGACGAGGAAGCCGACGCCCGGGCCGGCGTGATAGAGGACGATTTCTTCGCGCGCTTCGGCATCGACTATGCCGCCATGGGCCACGTGCATTCCGGCCGCGAGCAGCGCCTGGGCGGGGCCGTGGCCTGCTATCCCGGTTCCCCCCGCGTCTGGCGCGCCCACGCCCGCGAGGCCGGCCCGCGCACCGTGCGGGTGCTCGATATCAACGGCACGAATATCAGCAGCCGCGAAGTGGAAATGAAGACCGCCGGCCAATACCGTGAATATTACCTGACCATGGGCATAGACGGCGCCCTGGACCTGGTGGGCCTGCACAAGATAGAGGACCAGACTGGCAAACTGGATTTAATAGACATTAAGATCACCGGCGTGGTGGAGGACGAAAAGGCCGCCGCCGCCGAGGCCGAAGCGCTGCGCGCCCGCCTGGCCCCCGCCTGCCGTATCGTGGAAGTGGAACTCCGGACCAAGGTGGCGGCCGAGATCTCCACCAACGGCCTGGCCAGGAATTTCCTGGCCGAGATGGAGACCATCAAGCCCGAGCCCGCCGAGGCCGAGGCTTACCGCCGCTGGCTGCTGGCCCGGCAGTACGGCCTGGAAGAGATAGCCGCCGGGCTGGGAGGCGCCAAATGATCAAGCGCCTAGAGGTAAAGGATTTCGGCAAGTTCGCCAAGGCCCATTGGGACTTCGGACCTTTCACCGTGGTGGCCGGGCCCAACGAGGCCGGCAAGACCACCATCTTCGACGCATTGTTCGACGCGCTTTGCGCCGGTTCCCGCAAGGAGAACCTGGTACCGTGGAAGCGCCTGGCCGGCCGCTATACCGCCATCCGCCAGGCCGCTATAACCTGGAAAGGCGAGCCCCTGGCCTTTAATTTCGACGAGTTCCTCGAGATCTTCGCCATCCGCGCCGGCGACGCCGACATACACGCCGTGGACGGCGGCTCATGGGCGGGCGTGGCGCAGGCCAAGCTGCTCAATGCCGGGCTCAACCCCGCCGAGATAGGCGAGGCGCTGGCCCGCAAGGCCAAGACCAAGGCCAACGGCGGCGTGCAGGCCCGCATAGCCGACCTCAACGCCCAGCTTTCCAAGAAACTGCCCGAGCTGGACGCGCTGAAGGCCGAGCGCGACCGCATTTTCTCCGGCGAAGCCGAAACCCGCCGCCTGGACGCCGAGCTGAAAGCCAAGAACACCGCGCTGGAGGCCAAGAAGGCCGAGGTGCACGCGGCCAACGCTAAATTCGACGAGATCTCCCTGGCCTGCCGCCTTGCCGCGGCCGAGGCCGGCATAAAGGCCCTGCGCGAGCTCAAGGCCGCGCGCGAGGAGCTGGCCGGCATGGCGCGCTTCTCCGGCAGCGAACTGGCCGCCTACCGCGCCCTGCAGCATGAAGCCCGCGAGCGCGAACGCGACGCCACTTCGGCCGCCGCGGCGCTGGGCGAGAAGCAGGCCAACCTGGCCGCCGCCAAAGGCGGCCTGGACGCGCTGGTGGCACGTCTGCCGGTCATAAAGAAACAGGCCGAAACGGCCGCCGCCCTGTCGGACAAGCTCACCGCTTTCGTTTCCGCCCCCCCGCGCGCCGTGGCCGTGGTGAACAAGCCGCTGCGCATAGGGCTCTGGTGCGCCGCGCTCGGCCTGGCCGCCTTTGTGGCATACAGCGGCAGCAATACCGGCGCCTATATAGCCTCGGTAGCCATAGCCGCGGCCGGCGCCTGGGTAGGCCTCAAGCTTTCGGTCAAAGAGACCTTCTCCGGCCATACGCCCGACGAGACCAAGGCTTTCCTGGACGGCGTGGCCGCCGAGTGGACCACCATCTCCGAGGCCACGCTGCCGGCCGAGCTGGAGGCAGCGCGCGCCTGGCTGGCGCGTGCCGGGGCCGAAGCCGCCGCCGAGGCCGACTCGCTGAAGGCTAAAGCCGCCGCCCACGCCGACCTGGAAGCCGCCGTTAAAGCCGCCAACACCAATTTGACGGAATTGAAGGCCGCGGCCGGAACCGCCGCCGGCAAAGCGGAGGCCTGGCTTAAAGAGCGCGGCTGCGCCACCGAGGACGATTACCTGCAGCGGCTTACCGCCTACGAGAAGCTTTCGGCCAGGGCCGGCGATATCGTGGAGCGCCTGAAGATCTTTAAAGAGAAGTACCACTGTTCTTCCGACGAAGAGATAAAGGACAGGCTGTTCCTGGAGAAGGAAGCGCTGGACCAGAAGGGCGTGGACCCGGCCAAGGCCGACGAGCCCGAGCTGGAGCGGCTCAAGGCCCGCCTGGCGGACCGGACGCGCGAGGCGCGCGACCTGGAGACAGAGGCCAGGGAGATCTCGCATGCCATGGACAAGGCCCGCGCCGTGGCCGGCGCCAGGCTGGAGAGCCTGCCCGAGCGCGTCAACCGCGGAGAGAGCGAGATAGCCGCCGCCCGCGAGGAGATAGCCGGCCTGGAATTGAAGGCCGAGGCCTACCGCCTGGCCGCCGAGGTCTTCGGCAAATTGGCCGCCAGTTCCAAGATGGCTTTCGACGCGCTGGCGCAGGAAGTTACGGCCACGCTGGCCGGGGCCGTGCCCGGGCTGCGCGCGCAGTTCGGCAGCTTCGACGCGGCCGAGGCCTCCATGAACGACGCCGGCGGCAGCCTGCGGCCGGTCAAATACCTGTCCACCGGCACGCGGGACCTGTTCATGCTGGCCGCGCGGCTGACTATGGCCCGCAAGGCCAGACTTGGCCCCGACGGTTTGGCCCCGGCCCTGCTGGTGCTCGACGAGCCTTTCTATACGCTGGACCCTGAGCGGGAGGCCGCCGCCCTGCGGCTGCTGGCCGCCTTCCAGAAAGAGACCGGCTGGCAGATCATTTTGCTCACCAAAGACCTGTCCGTCCCCCCCAAGGCCGAAGAAGCCGGCCTGGACGTAACCCTGATTAAACTCTAACCCTATCGAGGCTTCACCTCGATACGCAAAAAAAGCCAGGCTCTAGAGCCGGGCTTTTTGGTCTACGTGTGGCATGGGCGCTATCGAGGCGAAGCCTCGACAGCCTTGGCTTGTCTGTAGGCCTCTAAAGCGGCCGGGAAGGGGCTCAGGACGCGTTCCAGCACGCCTTTGCACTCCGAGATAGCCGTGCCGTAGTTGGTGATGGGTATGCCCGCCGCGGCGGCCTTGCCCATGCGGCCCAGTATCTCGGTGCGGCCCAGCATGCAGCCGCCGCATTGTATGGCCAGCTTATAATCGCCGAGGCCGGCCGGTATGTCGTGGCCGGCGAANGTGTCNATCTTGAGNTCGCCTTTAACGGTCTCGCGCAGCCAGCGCGGCAGCTTCACGCGGCCNATNTCGTCCTCTATGGCGTGGTGGCTGCAGCCTTCCAGCACCNCCACCTTGTCGCCCGGGAGCAGCGAGCGGATGGCCGCGGCGCCGGCGGCGTAGGCGGCGAGATCGCCCTTGAAGCGGGCGAACAGGATGGAGAAGGTGGTGCAGGGCACACCGGGCGGCGTGTGCTCCACCATGAAGTCCACCACCTGCGAGTCGCAGACCACCAGGGCCGGCGGCTCTTTGAGGGCCGCGAGGGCCTGGGGATACTCGTGCTCGCGGCAGGTCAGGAAGAGCGCGCCGTGGTCGAGCAGGTCGCGCATGGCCTGCACCTGCGGCAGGATGATGCGGCCCTTGGGGGCTTCCTTGTCTATGGGGATGATGAAGACTACGGTCTGGCCGGGACGCACCAGGTCGCCGAGTATGGCCTTGGGGCCGGCGGCGGCCTGCGTGATCTTGAGCAGGCGGCTCTTGATGGCCGAGACGGTGAGTTCGCCGAGGCTGCGGGTAAGGGCCGAGCAGAGTATGGGCTCCAGGTTGCGCTCCCGGAGCGCGGCCAGCAGTTCCGCCGACGGGGCGGCTATGTCGGTCTTGTTGACCAGCACTATCAGCGGTATATGCTTCTCGCGGGCGGCGGCGGCGATCTCGCTCTCGCAGTCCCCCCAGCCGTAGGGCTCTACCACCAGCAGCGCCACGTCGGCGCGGTCGAAGATGCGGCGGGCGCGCTCGGTACGCTTGCCGCCCAGCTCGCTCTTGTCGTCCAGGCCGGCGGTGTCTAAAAAGACCACGGGGCCCACGGGCAGCAGCTCCATGCTCTTCTCCACCACGTCGGTGGTGGTGCCGGGCACGGGCGAGGTGATGGCCACGTCCTGGCCGGCCAGCAAATTGAGCACGCTGGACTTGCCGACATTGGTCCGCCCGAAGATGGCGATCTGAAGCCGCAGGGATTTAGGGGTGGTGTTCATAAAATCTCCGTATCGAGGCTTCACCTCGATAGCGCAGCTATCGAGGTGAAGCCTCGATAGACTTGAGCGTGTGGCCGTAGCCACTGGCGCGGCGGCGGCCCAGGGAGACCAGCATGGCGTCCACGCAGCCGGCGCACTGCTCCGGCGCCTCGTTGGTACAGATCTTGCCGGGGTAAAGGCTGTAATCCACGCGGTGCTCCTTAGGGCTGATATTGGGCATCAGCACGTTGGCGCCGCAGCGCAGGGCCTTCTGGCGGCCCTGCGGGTCTATGCTGCCCATGGCCGTGGTGGCGGGGATATGGGTGTTGCGGGTGACTATGCGGGTGAGGGCCACCATGCGCAGCCCGAGGTCCAGCGTGCCGCCCACGGCGCCGGCCATGGGCGTGTCGGGGTTGGCGATGAAAGGGCCTATGCCCACCATGTCCAGCTCGAGCTGCCTGAACAGCAGTATGTCGTCGGCCATGCTCTCAAGGGTCTGGCCGGGCAGGCCGGCCATTACGCCGGAGCCCACCTGGAAGCCGGCCTCTTTGAGCCAGGCCAGGCAGCGGAAGCGGTTGTCGTAGTCCGAGTCGGGCTTGAGCATGCTGAACAGGCGGCGGTCGGAGGTTTCGAAGCGCAGGAGGAAGCGGTCGGCCCCGGCGGCGCGCAGCAGTTTATAATCCTCTTTGGTATGCTCGCCGACGGACAGGGTGATGGCCAGGCCGGTCTCCCGCTTGACCTCGGCCACTATGTCGGCCAGCTGGCGCGGCCCCCAGTGGTTGTCCTCGCCGGACTGCATCACTATGGTCTTGTAGTCCAGCCGGGCCGCGGTGCGGGCGCAGTCGAGGATCTGGGCGGGAGTGAGGCGGTAGCGGCGCACCTTGGCATTGCCGGCGCGGATGCCGCAATAGTAGCAGCGGCGGCGGCAATGGTTGGAGAACTCAATAAGGCCGCGCAGGTGCACGCCGTCGCCCATCTCCTCGCGGCGTACACGGTCCGCCTCGGCGAAGAAGGGCGCGGGGTCGGTGTCCTGGGACAGCGCTTTTACCAGTTCTTCCTTTTTCATATAGCCTCAGAAGCAGAGGTCCCGCTCGCCTTTTTCGATGCGGTCGTAGTAGGCCTCCAGCATTTTTACCGTTTCGGGCGGGAAGTGGGCGGAGCGGGCGCGGATCTCTCCTATTTCCTTCTTTATCAGGGCTTCGCCCTTGGCCTTGGTGGCGTCGGAGGCGAAGTCGTCCAGCCATTCGCGGAAGGTGAGCACGGCGTTGAGCTTGCAGAAGCGGCTCTCGTGGCCGCTCTTGAGCAGCTTCATGATATGGTCGCCGGTGCGGCCGCAGCGGTAGCCCGAGGTGCAGAAGGAGGTGATGTGGCCCAGGTCGGCGAGTTCGCCGATCACCTCGTCGAGGGAGCGGGTGTCGCCCAGGATGAACTGCTGCTTCTCGGCTTCCTGCGCGCCGGCGCGCTCGGAGTAGGCGCCGATGCCGATGCGGGTGCTGGCGTCGCGCTGGGTGCACATGCCGATGACCTCGCGGATGGTTTCCGGACGCTCGCGGGCGGTGACTATCATGCCGGCGTAAGGCACGGCGAGGCGCAGCACGGCCACCAGTTTTTTGAAGTCCGCGTCGGAGACGTTCTTGAGGCTGTCGGCGGGCAGGCTGGTGCCGTCGGCGTTCTCGAGGCGCGGGAAGGAGATGGTATGCGGGCCGATGCCGAAGCGGGCTTCCAGCTCGCGGGCGTGGGCGACCAGGCCCAGCACCTCGAACTTCCAGTCGGGGTTGAGGCCGAACAGGGCGCCCAGGGCCACGTCGTCTATGCCGGCCTTGAAGGCGCGGTGCATGACGTACAGGCGCCAGCGGTAGTCGGCCTTGGGGGTGCCGCCGGGATGCAATCTGGCGTACAGCTCGCGGTCATAGGTTTCCTGGAAGACCTGGTAGGTGCCTATGCCGGCGGTCTTGAGGACTTTCAAGTCCTCCACGCTCATGGGGGCGGCGTTGACGTTGACGCGGCGGATCTGGCCGTAACCTTTGCGGGTGGGCACTTTTACGTCGTAGATGGTCCGCATGGCCTCGGCGATATACTGGGCGCCGGTGGCGGGATGCTCGCCGGTGACGAAGATGATGCGCTTGTGGCCGATGCGGCCGGCCAGGGCTTCCGCCTCGGCCTTGATCTCCGGCAGGGTGAGCTTGCGGCGCACGGCGCCGGCATTGCCGGTGCGAAAGCCGCAGTAGAGACAGTTGTTGACGCAGAAGTTGCTGGCGTACAGCGGGGCGAAGGTGATGACGCGGTTGTCGTAGACCTTGCGCTTTACGTCGCGGGCGGCCTGGAAGATCTCCTCGAGCAGGCCGGGGTCCTCCACGGCCAGCAGGGCGGCGGCGTCCTCCGGCGGCAGCGCCTCGGAGACGGCCAGCGACCGGGCCAGGATAGCGCGCACGCGCCCGGCCGTCGGGGCCGGGGCGGCCAGGGCCGCTTTAAGGGCGGCGTCGTCTATGAAATCCTTGCCGTCCCTGAGATAATCGGCGTAGGTGTCTGCGTTTACGGCAACGGTCTGCATAAGACCTCCTGAAAGCCCCCTCAGGCCTTCAGCGCGGGCTCGGCGGCCGGCGCGGGTACCGCGGCGTCCTTCAGCGACAGCTCGAAGGACGAACCCTCCCCGTACTTGGACTGCACCTTTATCTCCCCCCCGTAAAGCTTTACCACCTTCTTAAGGATGGACAGGCCGAGGCCGCTGCCGTCGATATTGCGGGTGTGCTCGTTCTTCATGCGCACGAACTCGCCGAACAGCTTGGCCAGTTCCTCGTCGGTCATGCCGATGCCGGTGTCGGAGCAGCGCACGGTCACGGTATCGCCGTCGCGGTTGAGTTCCAGCGTGGCCTTGCCGCCCTGTTTGTTGTATTTGACGGCGTTGGTGAGCAGATTGGACAGTATCATGTCCGCCTCGCCGGGGTCGGCGTTGAGCATTACCGACGGCGGGGCCTTGAGCTCCACCCGCACCTGTTTCGCCTCGGCCAGCGCGGCGACGTTCTCCATTACCAGGCCGGCGGTCTTGACCAGGTCCACGGGCTCGATGGCACGCTTCTTCTTGCCGGACTCCAGGCGGGTGAGGTCCAGCAGGTCCATCACCAGCTTGCGCATGCCGGCTATGCGCACCACCGAGCGGTCCACCATGGAATCGTAGGCGGCCAGCTCGGGGCCCTTCAGGCGCTCCCGCATTAGGTGCATATAGCCCTCTACGGCGGCCAGCGGGCTCTTGAGCTCGTGCGCCAGCACGCTGATGAACTCGAAACGCACCTGGCGCTTCTCTTCCTCCAGGCGGCGGGCCTTACGGTGCAGGTAGATGCTGCGGGCGGCCTTGCTGATGGTGGCGCGCAGTTCCTCCGGCGTGAACGGCTTGGCCAGGAAATCGAAGGCGCCGCGCTTGGTGGCGGTGACGGCCACCTCGAGCGAGGCGAAGGCGGTGATCATGATGGTGAGGAA
>C687J13239_1000218_pt1 | contig 38377 bp, 36 predicted proteins | sample RifGroD2_FD_13239 | JGI IMG/M metagenome (IMG submission 13239) | reverse complement strand
CTTGAGATTTTGAAATGAGTAGCGCATTGAGTGGCTGAAATACCACTTGTTGCACTAACAGATATTTAATGCGCTACTCATAACGAGTTAGACCTCGTCGCGTAGGACACGCGATTCAAAATCTCAAACCAAAAGGAGGACGCAGTGAAAGAGGCACTCTCTATTCTCGCTGGTCTGCTGTTCGTTGCCGCTTTCGTCCCTTATATCCGCGCCATCCTGCGGAAAGAGACAAAGCCAGCGAAAGCATCGTGGTTCATCTGGGCGAGCTTGGACACTATCACTCTCGCCGCAATGTTCTTCAAGGATACGGTCAATGGCCAAATCCTTGGTGCCGTTCTCGGTGCATGGGTGGTTGCTGTGCTCGCCCTGAAGTATGGAACTCCGGGCTGGACGAAGCTCGACAAGTTCTGTCTCGGTAGTGCCGTCCTTGGAATCGTGCTCTGGCAAGTCTTCAGCGATCCGATCTTCGGTATCGTGACGAGCTTGAGCGTAGTGTTCCTCGGCTCCATTCCGACATTCACGTCGGCGTGGAAAGACCCAAGTCGCGAAAACAAGTTGGCGTGGACGATCTTCTGGATTTCTTGCGTGTGCGCGGTCATCGCAATCCCGCATTGGACTCTAGCGGATGCCACTCAACCGATCACGTTCTTCGCGATCGATACGATCATGATGTACATCCTGTTCGTTCACCCTCGCTCGCTGGCCAACAGCAAAGCGACAACGGAAACGCGCAATATCGCTTCCTGAAATCGCCAAGCTCGCTTGGCTCGCAACTCAAGGCCCCCGTGGTAGCAATATCACCACGCGGGGCCTTTTTCATTTTTACAAAGAACTTTTGATAGCAGAAAAATAATTTTTCTGCTATCATCTAAATAAAAAAACCGCAAGTGCTTATGACTTGCGGATGGGAATGAGTTTGGCTGGATATTCCTTGAAGAAATATGCAGCCCAAGTTTCTCTGGCGATTCCTTCTTGGTCGGCGTGAATCCAATATCCGGAAGCGTCTTCGGTAAAAAGCGGGTATTGGCGGAGGGAAATTATTCCCTGCCACACAATTTCGGTTGGATTTTCGGGGGAATAAATGGTCAGCCGGTCACCGTTTTCAAGAATGTGCAGTCCTTTGTATGACCATGAATCGCCCACCTCGCGTTCGTGTTGTTCTTCGGGACACTCGGGTGGCTCTTTTCCATCCATGACTTCTTGATTCAATGGCAACACCTTGGTTATTTTCAAGTTTTCGTATTTTTGAGGTTCAAGATATTTCCCGCATTTTCGGCAGTATGACCTGGGCACATTTTTGGTGATAAATCGACTGTCTTGAAACGCCCAATATCCTCCCTCTGTGCCGGTTTCCGAATGAAAGCAACAAACCCCTTTCAGCGCATCACCTCTTTCTGACATTGCGACACCTCTTTGTAATACTAAAAAGAACCATATTGGAGTATACTTTATAACGATTGGAGTTGCAAATTTTGAATAATCCAGTTCCAGCGGACAAATGGCGGGGGACAAAAGGCGAGATGTGTGGTAAAATCAAATTATGAAAAGAATTAATTTGTTCATAATCACCGGAATACTTATTTTTAGCGGTTTTATGTTCACGCAACAAGTGAGCGCTCAAACTGATGATCATACCGCTCGCGAGGAAGCCGAGGGAAAAGTAATTTGGGAAAAACTGCAAGCTAAGGAATTGGGCTGCCAAGATTTGTCTGATGATGAATTCGGCGCGCTCGGAGAGTATTATATGGGGCAAATGCTGGGAGATTCGCACGAAGCAATGAATGAGATGATGACACGGGTACACGGAGAGGAAGGCGAGGAACAAATTCACATCGTCATGGGCAAGCGGCTTTCCGGATGCGACACTTCAGCGGTGTTTTTCACCGGAGGCGGTGGCTGGATGCCTATGATGCAGATGATGTGGGGAGGGTGGTCGTCTCCCCTCGGTTTTAATTCAACAAACAATATGATGAATTTTGGATACGGCTTCGGATTTTTCGGCTTGATATTTATGATTCTTTGGTGGGCATTGATAATCGCCGGCATCGTGGCTTTGATTAAGTGGCTTACATCCCAATCTCGCGGTTATCGCGGAGATGAAAAAACGCCGCTTGATGTTTTGAAAGGGCGTTATGCCAAAGGCGAGATTGATAAAAAAGAATTTGAAGAAAAGAAAAAGGACCTAAGTTAAACGACTCATGAAGCTCGGCATCATTCTACAATCCAACAACCCGGAACACATCTGGAATACTTTACGCCTAGCCATCGCTTCGCTAAAAGCACAACATTCGGTTCAGATTTTTCTTTTCAGCGAGGGAGTGGAAATCGAAGATGTGGCCGATACCGAGCAATTCGATATTTCAAAGAAATTGCGGGAGTTCAAAGAACTGAAGGGCATTATTCTCGCTTGCGAAACCTGCCTGAATGTCCGCTCTAAATCCGAGAGTAAAGTTTGTCCGGTTACTACCATGAGGGATTTAGTAAAAATGATTGAAGAATCGGATAAAGTGCTTGTGTTCGGATAATCTCGTCAAATTCGGATCAACACTCGGCGCAATAGGTGCAAAGCTCTGGCCCGGGGTCAATCGCTCACTCCGTTAGAAGTAGGACAATTCACGGAGGCTCGCCGATATCCGGCCTGTTAGAAGCACGACATTTTGTCTCGTCAAAATGTCGTCTTTAAACATATTTTAAAAACAGGAAAACAACGTGATGATTATGAACAAAATAATTTTAATAGGCGGCTCTCCAACAGCGGGTAAAAGTTATGTTGCGAGAAAAATTGCGGAATCTCTTAAACTTCCCTGGATTTCCACAGACACAATCAGAGAACAGATGAGAAAAATTGTCAGAGAGAAAGATTTTCCAAACCTCTTTACTCATTCGGAAGCCACGCCGGAAATGGCTGTTGAGTTTCTTTCAAAAAAATCTGCCAAAGAAATTGTAAAACATCAAAATGACGAAAGTCTTGATGTTTGGAAAGGTGTGAAGGCGTTAATTGAAACTGATTATGTTTGGGGCAATTTCATTATTGAGGGTGTGGCTGTTTTGCCGCATCTGGTAAAAAAGTTGTCTGTGGAAAATAAAGAAATCAAAGTTGTTTTCCTTGTGGATGATGATATTAAACGTGTTCGTAAGACAATTTTTACAAGAGGATTATGGGATGACGCGGACAAGTATCCTGATGACGTGAAAGAGAAAGAAGTTGAATGGGTTATTGAATTTAACAATTACATCATTAAAGAATCGAAGAAATATGGTTTTCCGGTTGTGAAAATTGGAGACAGAAAAAAATACACTGGTAAGATAAAAGAGTTAATCCAATGAACGGCTCGGGCTTGAACTCAAGGAGGCGCTGCGTTTTTGCTTCATTGCGTTGCGTCACCCTCGACATTCATTGACTTGCGGGGCGCGGATTTGCTAATCTAATCTCAAAAAGAACCTTAACAAAAATTCGAGGAGGGCGGAATGGTCAATTTGAGGCCGCATCATGTCGGAAATTTGTTTTATATTTACACCAAACCATATTTAAGCCACGGGACTTTTGAACAAAATTTGGAAAAATTTGGCGAAGGGTTATACATACGGCGGTATCCGTTTGAGACCATGGAGCGGGTTATCACGCTCTTCTCAAAAATTCTGGCCGGCGCCGAAAAAATTAAAATCATCTCCGGTCCGGACGCGATTTGCCAAAGCCGATGTCTTATGAAGCTGGAAAGGGAACTGAGTGCGTACAAAACAATAAAACTGACGCGGGAAATAAAACGCAAGGTGTCGGACATCCAGTATAAGCTTGAGACCTGCTGTTACAACAATGATTTTGAATTGGACATGTTCTGGCAAGAAACGCTTAATCTGAAATTGGGACGAACTTATCGCTGGCCCGAGCTTGAAAAAAAATTCCGCGGCCTCCGCGAAAAATTCGAGAAGAATTACAAAACAGACGCAATTACGGAAATGCTTGAGCAATGGAGACGGAAAAAAAGAGAAAAATAAGAAATGCCACAGCATTTCTTGAATTTCCGTCGCTCGCCCGTCATGAAAGCAAGCTTTCCCGCGGGCTCGCTAGGAAATATAAAAATCCCTAAAATTCTTAGGGATTTTTTAATTTTGCTTAAAATATTAAGTTACTCGTTATTTGGGAAAAGAGCGTCCGACTTCCTGTCCGTCTTCGGTGGACACATAATACCAGACCCAGACGCTACCGTCGTCACGCGTCACTTCCTCAACATGATACACCGATCCTTTTTGCCCGACGACCCAAGTGCCGTCTTCAAGTTTGATGGACACGCGGGCGTTTTCGATATTTACCGTTCCTCCCTCAGCCGTCATGTCCCATCCCTTCATAACGATCTCTCCGGTTGGACTGTATTCTCCCATCATTCCCATTGTGAGCAGCTCCTGCGACTGGTCCGTATAAAAATGCACGGTAATGGCTTGAGCATGCCACCCTTCAAGGGTTCCACTTTGAGTCCAGCCGTCAAACGAAGGCCCCGGCTCGTTCGCGTCCGCGGCAATCGCTTTCCCCGCGAACGCAAATATGGAAATGATAAGAATAAAACCTATAACCTTGACCGCGTCTTTGAAATTTTTCATTCTTTCCCCCTGTTTCATTTGTTAAACAACGCCTTTTATAAAATAACCGAACGAACTTTTGTTGTCAATCCCCGTTATTAGAAGTAAGACGCCTTTGGCGTCTGCCGATACGGTTGCGTATCGGACTTCCAACAGGCAGTTTTTAGACGAGGAATTTTTTGTTTTTTTATGCTACAATAATTACAGGAAACAAATTCTAAAATGAACTCCAAAAAATTTCTTTCTCCCGAAGAAATCAAAAAATACGCCAAGGACATTGAGCCGTTTAAGGCCGGCTTTGATTTGATTGACGATCACGTGATGATTTCCGACCCGGACGGTTTCATTTTGTACGCCAACAAGGGCGTTGAAAAACAAACCGGCTTTTCGGCGGAGGAAATTTTGGGAAGGAATCCCGGCGATATGTGGGGAGGCAACATGCCGCGCGAATTTTACGAAAAAATGTGGGACACGATTAAAAATAAAAAGCAGCCGTTTGCCGGCGAAGTTCTCAATAAAAGAAAGGATGGCGTTGAAACTTGGCAAGAAATTAGAATATCGCCGGTGTTGGACGAACAGGGCAACGTCAAATTTTTCATAGGCATTGAGCCGAACATCACGGCACGCAAAAAGCAAGAGCAGGAGCAACAGGAAAAATTCCGCGAAGAACTGATCTCAATCTTGGGCCACCAGCTAAGAAATCCCCTTACGTCAATTCTCTGGAGCCTTGAACTGCTCATTAAAGAAGGCGGCAAACAAAACGAAGTTTTGGAAGAAATCCGCAAGCGGGGAAAAGACATGTCGGCGCTGATCAATGACCTTTTAATCCTCTCGCGCGTCGAGACAACCGCCCGGTTGGAAAAAGAAAACTTTGATCTCGTGGCCGAAACAAAGGCCGTCATTGAAAAAACAAAAAAACAATTTCCGGGAATTTCTTTTTCTTTTCAAAAAGAGGACGGGCGCTTTGAAATTTTTGCCAACAAAACTTTGGCGACGCAGGTCTTTTCCAATATAATAGTGAATGCCGCCGAGTATTCGGATAAAACCGCCGGAATCGTAAAAATCTCCCTGAATGAAGACGCCGACGGCTATCTTTTCTCCTGCGGCGACAACGGCATCGGCATTCCCAAAGACGAGCAACCGAAAATTTTTTCGCGTTTTTTCCGCGCTTCAAACGCGAATTACGCCAAAGAAGGCGGCACCGGACTCGGACTTTTTATCGTTAAAATGATCGTGGATAATTTCGGATGGCAAATTTCTTTTGAAAGCGAGGTCGCCAAAGGCACCACTTTCTGCGTCAAAATTCCGGCCAAAAAAGCGTCTTAAATTGTTTAAGCGGTGATCAAACAGGCCATTTACAACAATTTTATAAAAGAAAAACTGCTTTGTATGCATACAAAGCAGTTTTATTTTTATTAACCTTTTGTTATTTTGGAAATCCGCGCCCCGTTCCCGTTTCATCCTCGTTAACAACATAATAATAAACCAGGACGCTTCCATGTGAAGTATTCAATCAAAAAGAAAAATGTTGCAGTTTGGAATAGAATTCTACCGTTAGATAACGAATATAAAACCCCCGAAGTTTTCGGGGGTATTTTACATTATTATATATAATGAAATCTCGCGTTTTCGCCGGAAAAAATTTTTTCCAGCGACTCTTTGATAACGCCGGCGGCGAAAGGGGAAAGTTTCGCGATTTCTTTTTTAATGGCGCGCTTTCCGAGTTCAACGGTTTCGTCTTTCAAAAATCCGTTTTCGGCCGCTTCACGAAGATACTCGGCAAGGGACAAAAGCGAATTCGCGGCGCAAAGAGGAGCGATGCAACCGGTCCTGGCAAACCGCATGAAATTCGTGCCGGTTCTTTCGCGATATTCGCAGGCGGTGCAAAAGGACGGAATAAAGCCGTCCTCCAAAAGCTCGTGAACAACTTCTTCAAGCGGCCGCTCGTCGGCGACAATGAATTGTCCGACGCTTTTTTCTTTCCGGTAGCCGCCGACTTCGGTTGAGGAGCCGGCCGAGGTTTGGGAAATTCCGATTTTAAACGCCTTGCTCCTGAAATCCGCCGGCTCGCGGGTTGAAATTATCAAACCGGCGTAAGGGAGAACAATTCGGGTAATCGCGATTATTCTCAACAATGTCTCATCATCAACCGGACAAGGGGGCTGAAACGCCACACCGCTTGCCGGCTTGATTCTCGGGAAAGAAACGGTGTGAGGCCCGATGCCGAATTTTTTTTCAAGATATTCGGCGTGCGCGAAAAGCGCGAGCGCTTCAAATTTCCAATCATAGAGACCGTACAAAACGCCCAGGCCGACATCTCCGATTCCGGCCTCAATCGCGCGGTCAGGCGCCAGAATCTGCCGCTCATAACTTTTCTTTGGCCCTTTGAAATGCGTTCGTTCGTAAGTCGGGCGGTGATAGGTCTCCTGAAAAAGATTGTAAGTGCCTATTCCCGCCGCCAAAAGCTTTTTGTAATTTTCCGGAGTCGTAGCCGCGACATTCACATTAAGACGGTCAATCAGATGCCTGCCTTGAGAATCCTTCAAGCCGTAAATTGTTCGCATCAGTGAACAAATTTCATCAATCGGAAATTTTTTCAAGTCCTCGGCCGATTCCAAAAGCAAACGCCGATAGCCGCGCCGATGAAGCCAGCGGACTTCCTCAACCGCCTCTTCTTCGGAAAGGGCTTTGCGCTCGAGCTCCGAATTTGAAATTCTGAAACCGCAGTAAAGGCAGTCGTTGGCGCAAAAACTTGAAAGATAAAGCGGCGCGAAAAGAACCATCCGGTTTCCGTAGATCATCCGGCGGATGTCCGCGGCCGTTTCAAAGAGGCAACCTTCAATGTCCCGAGAATGATGAATCAAAATCGCCGCTTCCGGAAGAGAAGGAATTTCGCCTTTTTTGGCTTTGTTTACAATTTGAACCGCGTCGGCTTGGCAACTCTTTTCCGCTTTCTCCAGCAAGGAAAAAATTTTTTTCTCGTTAATCGGAAGTTTTTCTTCACCGAGTTTTTTCATTTTTTCTTTTCTCAATGTTCCTCCACGCACAGACCTTGATTAAAATCGTCAGACGAAAGTTCGGACTTTTTTCCGAAAGAAGCGCAGAGTTCGGATTTTTCGCCCCGGATGACTTTCAGCAAGTCGTTCATCGTTTTTCGAGACATAAAACAGCCCTCGTTTTTTCCTTTGTAAAGCCGGTAGTGTTGGAAAAATTCGGGCGGGGTCAAAGAAGGCATGAAAGCCGTGGCCCCCGCTTTAATGGCTTGACGACGAATGTTTTCAATTCCTACGGTTTCCCGGCCGACCGCTTCAAGCGCGGTTGTGCAGGGAATTCTGACGCCGGGCATTGTCAGGCGGGTTAAAGCGATTACTTTCAAAACAAGTTCCGCGTCACCGTGTTTTACTTCAGGCCGCAGACGCCCAAGAACCGCGTCCGGCGCCTGAACATACGGCCCGAGAGTCGCCATTTTCACGCCTAAATCTTTCATTAAAAGAATATCATCGGCGATCGATTCAAGCGTTTGGTCGGGAATTTTTTCCGGCCAGGGGCTCGGAATGCCGAGCATCGGCCCCGAGGCAAGGATAAAACCGATTTCTTTCATCAGTCGGAGATGTTTGAGCCGGTTTTCCAATTTTCCGCCGGGATGAAGCGCGGCGTAAAGTAAAGTGTCGGATGTCTCAAACCGGAAAAGCATTCCTCTGGCCCCGGCGTCCCAAAGTTTTTGATAATCAATTCTTGTCCGCTCTCCGATTGAAAGAAAAATCAAAACCCTGGCTTGCCGGCGGATTTCTTTGATTATTTCCGTAAGCGTTTCGGTTGAATAATAAAAATCAATTCCGGACTGCAAAACAAGCATTTTGAATCCTAGTTCGTTCGCGGCGTAAACCGCCAACGAAACAATGTCTTCCGGCCGCATCCGATAACGAACAAGATTTGAATTACCCCCGCGCAAACCGCAATAAAGACAGCCGTCGTTCCTGTATTTTTCTCCCGATTCCCGGCCACCAAAACAATAATTGGAAAATTCAATTATTCCGTGAACGCAAACCGTGTTTTTCAAAACGCGCCTCTTCACGGAGCAGGCCATTGAGTAAAGTTCCTGAAGTTTTTCCGGATTATTTTCTTTCAGCCAACGCACAATTTCCGCTCTTTCCATGATTCTCCCTTATATTGTCAAAGAACCTTGATTTATAGTAAAATTTAACTGAGAATAAATTCTATGTCAAACGACTCAAAAATCAAAATCGGCTGGTTTTCTTTTTCCTGCTGCGAAGACAGCACGGTCATTATGACCGAAGTGATGAACGACCACTGGCGGGAATGGAAAAAAATTTTTGATTTCCGGCACGCCAGGGTCCTGAAAACCAAGAACATTTTGGACGAACTGGACATTGCTTTCGTGGAAGGGGCGGCCGCTTCGGAAGAGCAGGAGAAAAAGATTCGGGAAATCAGGGAAAAATCCAAAATCTTCGTCGCGGTCGGCGCCTGCGCGGTTCAGGGGCTTCCGGCAGGCCAGCGAAACACTTTTACCGAAGGCCAAAAAAAGGAAATTGAATTTCTTTTGGCCCGCTTCGGCGCTTTGCCGAAAGTTCTCAAACTTTCCGAGGTCGTCAAAGTTGACGCCGAAATCCCCGGCTGTCCCATAGACCCGAACAAATTTTTGGAAGTTGTGAATAAACTGGTCGGCGAATTTCAAAAATAATATGCACAGTTTTGATCTTACAATTGACCGGATGACCAAAGTGGAGGGCTCGGCTTCTCTTGAAATCCGGGTGAAAGACAACAAGGTTGAACACGTCCATTTCAAGATTACGGAATTCAAGCGCTTTTTTACCGAGGCGATGAAAGGAAAGCCGCTAATCGCGCTTCCCCAGCTTCTGGCGAGAATCTGCGGCACCTGCTCAAACGCCCACCTTATCTGCAGTATTGAGGCCTGCGAAAACGCGCTCGGCATTACGCCGAGCGAGCAGACGATGCTGCTCCGGCTTCTGACGACTTACGGCCTGATGATCCGCGACCACGCCCTGCATCTTTATCTTTTCGTCCTTCCGGACATTTACGGCAAGGATTCTTTTCTTGAATTTGACGAAAACAAACCCGAAGAGCATCAGCTTTTGCACGACGGTTTTGAAGTAAAAGCGGCCGGAAATTTCCTGGCGACGCTTGTTGCCGGACGCTCTGTTCACGCCCCTTATCCGACAATCGGCGGCTTTTTCCATTTTCCTGACAAAAGCGGTGTTGAAGACGCGGTTAAAAAACTGGAGGCAATCAGGCCGGCCGTTCTCCGGCTGATTGAAATTTATAAAAATGCTCCTTTCCGTTTTGACCGAAAGACGAATTTCGCGGCGCTTGTGCCGGATAAATACTGGTTTTTGGACGGCTGTATCAATACCGGCAAAGGCGAATGTTTGCCTGAAAAACATTTCGGCGAATATCTTGAAAGAACGGTTTTGCCTTATTCCCAGGCCTCGGCTTATAAGCATGAGGGGGAGTCGTACATGGTCGGAGCCATGGCCCGGCTGAACCTGGCGAAAGACCGGCTCCATCCCCGCTCCAAAAATTCGCTCGGTGAAACGCTGGACATTTTTCCCTCAACAAACATTTTCCACAACAATCTCGCTCAGGCGATTGAAATCCTGCACTGCGTTGACCACTCTATTGAAATTTTAACCAAACACAATTTTGAACCGGAGCCGATAATTAAAGCGGCTAATCGCGAGGCGATTGGCATCGGAGTGATTGAAGCGCCCCGCGGCACGCTTTACCACAAAGTAAGCGTCGGAGCGGACGGGCTGATCAAAGAAGGAGAGGTTGTCGTACCGACCGGCCAAAATCAAATCAACATTGAAGAGGACATCTGGCGGATGGTTGAGGAATTAATTGCCGAAACCCCGAAAGACAAAATCGCTTTTGAGATCGAAAAGCTCATCCGGGCCTACGACCCTTGCATGTCTTGCGCCTCCCACTTTCTCAAAGTCAGATGGAGTTAATAAAAATTGTACCAATGCTAATTACTTGCTATAATCAAAACGTATTAGTTAAAAATCTTGCAAAATGAAACACGACAACATCCTCCTAAAATCCGCTCTTGTCCTTGCGATTGTTGATTTAGTTTTGATTGCGGCCATCCTCTTGCAAGTGAATGGTCTTGTGAAGGATGTTTTGGAGATGCAGAACAAACAAATTGAGATTGGGGTGATGAAGGAAAGGTTGGGGAAAGCGGAGGAGGCAAAGGTTGAAGAGAAAGCAAAAGAAACGGAACAACAGAAAACAGGTATTAAAGATGGTTTGACTATTGACCCTGAAACAGGGTGGCAGGTGTATAGAAATGATACTTTTGGATATGAGATTAGCATCCCCAATAACTGGAAAAGAGTAGATGAGGGCGGATCAGCAATGTTTTTAAGGACCAAGTTTAGGGATTTAATAAGAAATTCTGAAATTTCAGTTTTTACTCCAGCGGACGGATTTGGATTAGAAGGTTTTGAACTTAAATCAGAAGAATACATTAAATTAAGCAATACTAATGCAAAAAAACAATTTTGGTCAGACACTAAAGGTTTTGAGAAAGGGCCAGGAACACGCCCCAATCGCCTAATCTTGGTTATATGGGAAAACAAAAATTTAACAAAAGTTCCAATGCCTCCGCCTTCTCTAGATTCTGGGATGATTTTATTTACCTACTATGATGACTACACAAGGAATGAAAATTTATTTAATCAGATACTAAATACTTTTAAATTCGTAGATTAAAAACCTGCCTAGATAACAACAAACCGCCTCAAATTATTGGGGCGGTTTAAGTTTGGTTTTACTTACTGCGTTGCATAATAATCGTTATTAATTTCATCATCAGTCAACACCCTCGGATAAATTGCGATTTCATCCTGCTTACCTTTATACGGAATGCCAGTGTTGCCAAGACCGATTCTTAGCGGATTCGTAGTCGCGGAAGGATCAATGCCATAATATGTTGTTACAACCAGCATGCCATTAACATAACTCTTGATGAGTTTTGCCGTGTTATCTCGTGTAATAACAACTCTAACCCCTTGATTATTGGCAATACTACCGGAAGTGAGTGCTGTCCAACTAAAATAATTGCTTGTGCTTTGGCCATGATAATAGGACAAACTGCCGTCTATTTCAATCACCAACGAGAATTCGCCGAAGTATGCTTTGTCAATCGGGTTTATTCTACCAGAACCAACATTTTCAGGTTTGAGCCAGAAGATAATGGATATGTCGCCGGCAGTTTGGAGCGATGCGGAATTAGGCGCTTGGAGGTATTCATCTACTGTGCCGTTGAGGGCGATACATCCTTGAACAAGGCAGTTTGGCTGGAAAGATGCGTGATTGTTGTTACCGGATGAATCAAGGAGTGTGTCAAAGTGGTAGATGATAGCTGGCGTGGTGTTGAGGGAAATATACTGACCACCTTCAACCGGCACCCCATTGCTTGGAACGCCCGGATCAATAAACTTAATATTATTTGCTATTGGATCAAGCGATACTCCGCTTGCGTTTTCGGTTTGATAATGAATGTGAGCGCAACCACCTGCGGATGTACCCGTATCACCATTATAACCAATGAGTTCTCCTGCAAATACATATTGGCCCACCTTCACTTTAATCGGAAAGGCTTGATCGTTTAACACGTGCGCTATGCGCCCGTAATAGCCATTTCCATAGTTGATAATAATAATGTTACCCCATGCATTACTATACCAACCGGCGGATGTTATTTTCCCTGAAGCCGGAGCAAAAACAGGTTCACCCTTATCTTCGTTACACGAAGTTCCATCTTTATTGAAGTCCCATGCATAAGCCTCATTACCGTTATGAGTCGGCGAACTATTATTCCCCTGAGAGACATGCCAACTCTCCCCATCCCCAAACGGCAATCTCAGAGAAAGAGGGGCTACGGCGGTATGGAATGTGTAATCAGCAGAGATGGCTTCATTGTTTGCCGCATCTTTTGATTTGACTCGGTAGTGGTAAAGAGTATCGGTATTAAGACCGGTGAGATTGACATTGTGCGAGTAAACAAGATTTGAATCTAATGTTGTCAGAGTTCCATAAGAAGTAGTTGGGCCATATTCTACTTGTGAGGTTGAGGGTTCGTCTGTTGTCCAAGTAATTGTTGCTGAGTTTGGGGCAATGTTTGAGGAGGAGACAGAGGAGATGGTTGGAGGGATGGTGTCGGGAGCGGAAGCGCTATGCTCCACCACTAATTTTGGGTCAGATGATGTGCCTACGTTATCAGTATAATTTCCTTGAAAAATAACCTGTTGCCCGCTCGCCCAAGTCGGTTCAATATTGGGGGCATCATAAATCATATCTCTTGCACCGAATTTTGAAACACTCGTTTTACTAATTGCCGTAAGTCCGCTTGCGTTAAGCGTAAAATCGTTATACGCAGAAGTACTCCAAGTCGCTGTAGTTTTTGCGGTAGAAAAAGCCGTTGTGCCAAGTTGATCAAAATCATCCATAACTAAATCGATATTTGAGGCGGGAGTTGAAGCAACAATGTTGATATTTGGTTTAGTGCCTGACACCCAAGTGTCTGTTCCTCCGTTTCCTTTAATTGATAAAGTGGCGCTGTTTATTGTGTCAGAATCGGGGATCGTTGAAGTATCAAATAAAAAGAAACTTCGCGTTATTATATCGTAAGTATTGCTCGTTGAATGGCAACTAACACGAGCGAAAGTATCAAGAGTTGCCGAAGGTTTTGCACCAGTCCCCGCAATCGCATCGTGAATTATTGTCCAACCTGTAGCTGAAACAGGGTCATTGTTAACCAATCCGTCGACAGAAGTGGATTCAACATCTGGATCAGGATAAAAAGTGGAAGTGGTACTGCCGATTTTATCCTTAACGATATTTTTTCCTTCTTTACCGACAAGATGAATGGTGTGGGCAAGAGATTCTCGGATAGCTTGTATTGGGTCTTCTCTTAATTTCCTAACTTCTTCAAGACCTGTTTTCTCGTTTATCCAGCGTCTTTCAATGAGTCCCAATGGGTCATCAACCAGAATGGGTGGATTAAAAATTTTAAATCTTTCTATCTCAACCGAACCATCTTTGCCGAAGCCAAGTTGTTTGCCGTCTTTCCAAGCTCTTGCCAAAATCTCAATTCCGCCCTCTATTTTTTGAACGCTTTGGATTTCTATTGTAATGCCATAAGTTGGATCGGTATACTGGGCCGGAAAATTGTATTTATCACTGTCATAAGAATGGGTTTTATCAATCAAAATAACTTTCGCGTTCGCCGAACTTGCAAACACCAACATCATCAAAACTCCAATCAATACTCCTGCTATCTTTTTCATTCTTCCACATCCTCCTTGTTAATTGTTAAAAAACTGTGATTGCGTTTTCAATCTGTTTATTGAGATTGAAAATACTCAGGCAGTGTAGCAAGGGGTAAAAAAAAATGTCAAGGGCGTGCATAAAATATTTGAACATTTGCGGAATATGCGGTATATTTCAAGCCGTTCACCCCGTTAGATATCCTTTACTCAATATATACGCATTAAATATCAAAACGGGAAAAATGGCCAGCCATGCAAGAATTATCAAAAATATCTAACGGGGTAAAAAAATTAACGACAAAGAAAAAAATACCGGCCTTGCCGGGAGTATATTTTTTCAAAGATTCCCGCGGAAAGATAATGTATATCGGCAAGGCGGCAAATCTCCGCTCAAGGATCGGCTCTTATTTCAACAAAAGCGCTTCTTTAAACGCGGACAAGTCCGCCATGCTTGAAAAAGCCGCTGAAATTGACTGGCAAATTTGCGATTCCGAAATTGAAGCGCTCGTTTTGGAGGCGCGGCTGATTAAACGGCACCGCCCGAAATATAATGTCTTAATGAAAGACGACAAAAATTACTTTTTCGTCGGCATCACGAAAGAAGAATGGCCGAGGGTTTTTATTACACATCAACCATTCGCCCGCGCTCAAAATTCACTCCCCGCTCACCACAAACTACTCACTAAGTATGTTGGCCCGTTTACGGACGGAGGAGCGTTAAAAATGACGCTCAAACTTTTAAGAAAAAACTTTCCGTACAGAACTTGCAAGAATCCCGTTTCAAAACCTTGCTTTTATCATCACCTCTCGCTTTGTCCCGCTCACTCCTCCGATAAAAACGCCGGGAAGAAATATCTGAGCGATTTAAAAAATTTAATTGCCGTTCTGAAAGGCGAAAAAAAATCGGTTCTGGTCAATTTAAAAAAGCGAATGAAAAACTTCGCCGCGCGAGAAGAATTTGAAAAAGCGGCCGACTTAAGAAACCAGCTGTTAAGTTTGGAAAATATTTTCAGTCATCGCCGGGTTGTTCTCGGCGCCGAAAATTTTGCGGCCGAAAACAAAGAACAAAAAACCGAAAAATTGGAAAAAGAACTGAAACAACTTTTCAATGCCAACATTGAACGAATAGAATGTTACGACATCTCAAACATTAGCGGCCAAAACGCGGTGGGCTCAATGGTTATTTTTTCCGCTAAAAACGGAAACTTTAAACCAAAAAAGGGCGATTACAGAAAATTCAAAATCAAGACCGTCGCGAGAATTGACGATCCTGCGATGATGGCCGAGATTTTGGAACGGCGGCTGAAACATCCGGAATGGCCGTTGCCCCAACTGATTATTTTGGACGGCGGAAAAGGACAATTGAGCGCGGGGCTGAAAATTCTTAAAAAACTTAAACTTTCCATACCTGTCTGCGCTCTCGCAAAAAAGGAGGAAGAATTGTATTTGCCGGAACGGAAAAATCCCCTGCCTCTCAAATCCCTTTCATCCGAACTCGCCTTCCTTTTTCAAAGAATCCGAGACGAAGCCCACCGCTTCGCGATTTCCTATCACCGCGCGCTCAGAAGCCAGGGGCTTGCCCCGTTAAAAATCCGCACAAAGCTGCGGCAGACGCCAAAGGCGTCTTATTTCTAACGGGGCTTGCCAAGTCGGGATAAGTTGTGCTATGCTTAAAATTAATGCTTGTCCGACTTGCCGCTCATATCATATCAAACGCCTTAGGAATCATAGCCGCCGGCTATTTTGTTCCGGGTTTTATTTTCAGCGGCGATTATTGGGATATTCTCAAAGTCGCTCTGATTTTGGCGGCCGTTAATTTCGCCCTGAAGCCGCTTTTGAAGCTGGTTTCGGGTTTCTTCATTTTTATCACCCTCGGCTTCTTCAATATAGTCATCAACATGTTCCTTTTGTGGCTCGTTGATTACTATTCGGCCGAGCTTACCATCCAAGGACTGACTCCGCTTTTTTGGAGCACTCTTATTTTAAGCGCCGTGAATATGATCATTTATTCTTCCGCTAAAAGAAAATAAATAACATGCAAACCTTATTATCCGTCATACAAATCGTCGTTTCCGTTCTTCTGATTGCCACGATTTTAATCCAACAGCGGGGAGAAGGACTCTCCTCCGTCTTCGGCGGCGGCGAAAGCATTTATCAGACCCGCCGGGGCATTGAAAAATGGCTTCATTACGCGACTATCGTTCTCGCGGTGTTATTTCTTGTTTCGGCTTTCGCCAATCTCGTTATTTAATAATTTATAAAGGCCTTGTTTCACTTTCTTGAAAATACAATTTCTTTTTTCCGTTCAAAAATAACGGGAGAATGGCCGAGTTTAAAGCAATGGCGGCGCCTGCCTCATGTTCTAAACAAGAGCGAGCGGTTTTTCATCGTCATTTTCATTTTTCTCTTCGTCGCTTCCTCAATCGCCCTTATCTATGGTTATTATCAAAGCAGAACGGTAGTTGTGCCGGCGGAAGGCGGGCAATACGCCGAAGGAATAGTCGGCCAACCGCGCTTCATCAATCCGATCCTAAGCCAGGCCAGCGACGCGGACCGCGATCTTGCCGAACTTATCTTTTCCGGACTTTTAAAATACGATTCCTCGGGAGAACTTAAACCGTTTTTAGCCGAAAGTTATAAAATAGAAGGCAATAAAGTTTATATTTTTTCGCTCAAACCGGGCGTAAAATGGCACGACAACGAAAATTTCTCGGCCGACGACGTAATTTTTACGATCGGGCTGATTCAAAACCCGGATTACAAAAGCCCTTTGCGGCCGAATTGGCAGGGAGTTCAAGTTGAAAAAATTGACGATCTGACGGTAAAATTCACCCTGCCCGCGCCTTATGCTCCGTTTTTGGAAAATCTGACCGTCGGCATTCTGCCCAAGCATCTTTGGCAAAATATTTCCGCGTCGGCTTTTTCTCTGGCCGATTACAATTTGCAGCCAATCGGCACCGGCCCTTTCCGGTTTAAAAACATCCAGAAAGACAAAATGGGTTCGGTAAATTCTTTGACTCTTGAAGCATGGCCTCAATATCACGGCCAAAAGCCGTATCTCGCGCAAATAATTTTTAAATTTTTTGACGGCGAAGACGAACTTTTGAACGCTTTTGAAAAAAGAGAGATTGAAGGGGTGAGCTTCGTGTCGGCAATAAACCTTGAACGAATAAACAAGTCGGGAGAGATCAACGTCTACTCTCTGAATCTTCCCAGATACTACGCCGTATTTTTCAATCAAACCAATTCAAAGCCGTTGGCCGACAGAAACGTCCGGCTGGCGCTCCAGTACGCGACGAACAAACAAGAGATTATTGAAAAAGTCCTTTTGGCCAAAGGAACGCCGGTTGATTCGCCGCTTCCCAAAGAACTTTTAAATCTCGCGCAGGACACCGCCAAAAAATACGATTTTTCAATTGAGAAAGCTAAAGAGATTCTGACCGCCGGCGGCTGGCGGGATTCAAACAACGACGGCGTTTTGGAAAAGGCGTTTGAGAATGAAAATACTCCGACGCCGCTTGAGATTAACATCGTCACGACGCAATGGCCGGAACTGGTACAGGCGGCTCAAATCATACAAGAACAGTGGCAAAAAATCGGCGCCAAAATCAATCTTGAAATTCTCGACATCGGCGAAATTCAGCAAAATAAAATAATTCCGAGAAATTATCAGGCGATCCTGTTCGGCGAAGTCTTGGGACTGATACCCGATCCGTTTTCTTTCTGGCACTCCTCTCAGAAAAAATATCCGGGGCTGAATTTGGCGCTTTACGACAACCGCGACGCCGACAAACTTTTGGAAGACGCGCGCCAGATTTTGGACGCGGAGGAACGAGTAAAAAAATACGCGGAATTTCAAAAACTGGTGGTGAACGACGTTCCGGCCGTCTTCCTGTACAGCCCGTCCTATTTATACGCGGTCGGCAAAAAAATCAAAGGCGTTGATATTAAAAACATAGCCACGCCGTCTCAAAGATTCAACGGCGTTGAAAACTGGCACATCCAAACCAAAAGGGGTTGGAAATAAAAATGAGATTAGATACCACGAAATTAGACAAATCGAATATGCGCGGGGTGATCGTCAATTTCCCGAGTCAATTTAAATTCGGCATTGAAGCGGCCGGAACCATAAAACTCAAAACCGGATTTGAAAAGATATTCGTCTGCGGCATGGGCGGTTCGGCTCTGGCCGGCCTTTTGGCCGGAACATGGCTCCGGCTTGAGAAAAAACATTGTCCGATTCACGTCCTGCGTCAATATGATTTGCCGAAAATCGGCGGCGAAAAACCATTGATCGTCTGCGTTTCCTATTCCGGCAACACGGAAGAAACTATTTCAAATTATAAGCAGGCCTTAAAAAACAAATATCAAACCGTTTCAGTAAGCGTCGGCGGCAAATTAAAGGCGCTGTGCGAAAAAAACAAAACTCCGTTCATTGCCCTGCCTTCAGACGACATTCCGCCCCGTCTGGCGGTCGGCTATATATTCGGAGCGCTCGCGGCGATCCTTGAAAAAAGCGGTTTCGCGGAAAATTTAAGTAAAAAGATTCTGACCGGCGCGGAAAAAATCAGGCCGATTGAATCGGAAAAATACGGACGGACTCTGGCGGAAAAAATCAACAAAAAAATTCCTATAATTTATTCTTCTTCGGATTATCATTCATTGGCTTATAACTGGAAAATACAATTCAACGAAAACGCCAAAATTCCGGCTTTTTGCAATTTTTTTCCGGAATTGAATCATAATGAAATGCTCGGCTTTAACTTTAAAAAATATGCCGACAAATTTCACATTTTAGTTTTGAAATCCGACAAGGAACACCCAAGAAACGCCAAGCGCGTGAATCTTACGGCCGAAATTCTGAAAAAAAACGGAGCCGCGCTTGATGTCGTGGCTCTCGAAGGCAAATCAAACTTTGAAAAAATTTTTAACGCCCTGATTCTCGGACACTGGACTTCTTATTATTTGGCTTTGCAAAAAGGCTTTGATCCGGCGCCGGTTGAAATGATTGAAGAATTTAAAAAGAAAATGGCCTGATTTGATATAGATATATCACTCAGTTTATTATATAATAAAGTTTTACCCCGTTAGAAGTTTATTAAAATTCTTGCGTTACGGTTTTTATCAGAGAACGTATTTTATTATAACGTTTAAAGGAAAAAATCACGGCTACTTCTAACGGGGTTTACCTCAATAGACGCTTTATAATTGCCCAGGTGGTGGAATTGGCAGACACGCAGCGTTCAGGGCGCTGTGGGAGCAATCTCGTGGGAGTTCAAATCTCCCCCTGGGCACATAATTAAACAAATAACTGATAACTGACGGCTGACGACGCTGCGAATTATCGCGAGTCGTGAGTGGTAAGTTATAAGTTAGTTTTTATGACTCCATACAAACAACCTCAGAGACATTACCGCCGTTTTGAACGACGACCTGCCTCGCCGACGAGTCAAGGCGGGCCTGCCTCGCCAGCAAGCGGGAGTGCCCATTCGGCAAGCGGGCTAACGCACGCAGGCGGGCTTACCCGCCAACGGCCTCAACCGCAGGCGATAATACGCAGGGATTTTCGTCCGTCCAGCTTGCCTCGCCAGCAGGCGGGCTTACTACCCGCGCAGACAGGCCAAAAAATCGTCCGTCGCGACTTGGATAAAACCCTCAGGATCATTCCTTTGGGGGGAGTTGAAGAAGTCGGACGTAACATGACCGTTGTCGAATACCAGGACGACATCATAATCATCGACATGGGCTTGCAATTTCCGGAAGAGGACATGCCAGGCATTGATTACATCATTCCAAACGTCAAATATCTTCAGGGAAAAGAAAAAAACATCCGTGGAGTGATAATCACCCACGCCCATTACGACCACATAGGCGCCATCCCTCATTTGATTCCCAAGCTCGGCAATCCCCCGATTTACAGCGCGGACCTGACTTTGGCGATCATTCGCAAACGACTTGAAGAGTATAAAACCTATCCGATCAAACTGGAAGCTCATATTATAAACAAAGATTCCAAATTGAAATTGGGCGCTTTTAACGTTGAATTTTTCGGCGTCAGCCATAACGTCCCGGCCTCGTTCGGCGTCATCGTCCGCACGCCGGCGGGAATCGTCCTCCATACCGGAGATTTCAAAATTGACGAACGCTCCCCGATCGCCGGAGTGACGGAATTGGACAAACTGAGCCGGATAAGCAGAGAAAAACCGCTCTTGCTGATGGCCGACAGCACCAACGCGCGCGAAATAGGAAAACAAGCCAGCGAATTGGACATTATGACCGACATTGAAGAAATCGTCAAAAGCGCCAAAGGCCGCCTGATTTTCGGCACTTTTTCTTCCCTGCTCGGCCGATTGAACGAAATCATTCAGGTCGGAGCGCGGCACGGAAAAAAGATAATCATTGAAGGACGGAGCATGAAGATAAACGTTGAAATCGCGAAACAACTGGGCTACATCACAATACCGAAAAATACCGTGATTCCGGTTGAAGAAATGAAGCGCTATCCCGACGACAAAATCATGGTTTTGGCGACCGGCGCTCAGGGCGAAGACAGGGCGGTTTTGATGAGAATCGCCAACCGCGAGCATCGCTTTATTGAGCCGGAACCCGGCGACACATTCGTGTTTTCTTCCTCCGTCATTCCCGGAAATGAACGCACAGTCCAACGGCTGACGGACAAACTTTATCGGGAAGGAATAGAAGTTATTAACTATCGAATGATGGATATTCATGCCGGCGGCCACGCGAAACAGGAAGATTTGAAAAAAATGATTGAGACGGTTCAGCCGAAATTCTTCATGCCGATTGAGGGAAATCATTCATTTTTGCGGATTCACGCCAAAGTCGCGAAAAGAGCCGGCTATGACGATAAAAACATTTTGGTCGCGGATAACGGGCAAGTCGTCGCTTGCAAAGACGGCGTCTGCGCGCTGACCAAGGAGCGGGTGCCGACCGACTATGTTTTCGTTGACGGACTCGGAGTCGGCGATGTCGGACAGGTCGTCATTCGCGACCGCCAGATGCTGGCGGAAGATGGCATTTTCGTCGTGATTGCCGTCGTTGATTCAAAAACCGGCAAGGTCAAAGGGAGTCCGGATATTATTTCACGCGGCTTTATCTATCTTCGCGAATCAAAAGATCTTCTCCAGCAGGTCAGGAAAAGAATAAGGGATATTGTTGACAGATCGGCCCCGCCGGGACAGGAAACCGTAAACTGGGCTTACGTCCGGGACAACATCAGGGAACAAATCGGGCAATTTTTGTATTCCAAAACCCAGCGCAGACCAATGGTTCTGCCGGTGGTTATAGAAGTATAAGAAATGCCACGGCATTTCTTGAATTTCCGTCGCTCGGCCATCACGAAAATAAATTTTCGCGTGGCCTCGTTAGGAAATATAACACTATGCGCGTTCTTTCAGGCGTACAACCAAGCGGCGCCCTTCACATAGGAAATTATCTGGCCGCGATCAAACAATGGATTCCGCTCCAGGAAAAACACGAGTGCTTATTTTTTATCGTTGACTTGCATGCCGTCACCGTCCCCTACAAACCCCAAGACCTCAGGCAGAACGTCTGGAACGCGGCGCTTGACTATCTCGCTTTGGGGCTTGATCCGGCCAAAAGCACGATTTTCATCCAATCCCACGTCCATCAGCACGCGGAACTCGCCTGGCTTTTGGAAACAATAACGCCTCTCGGCGAACTTGAACGGATGACGCAATTCAAAGAAAAATCCAAGCACCGGCAAAAAGCGAACGTCGGACTCGGACTTTTCGCCTACCCGGCGCTTATGGCGGCCGATATTCTTTTATATAAAACCGAACTCGTGCCGGTCGGCGAAGATCAGCTTCAGCACGTAGAACTGGCGAGAACACTGGCCAGAAAATTCAATCATCTTTTCGGCAGGACGTTTCCCGAACCGAAATCGCAAGTCGCGAAAATCGGCGCCAGAATAATGTCGCTGGCCGATCCGACAAAAAAAATGAGCAAGTCGCTTGGACCCGCCCATTTTCTCGCTATTTTTGAACCGGAAGAAGACATCCGTCAAAAAATCAAAAGCGCGGTTACGGACTCGGGAAAAGAAATAGTTTACGACGTCAAGAAAAAACCGGCAATTTCCAATCTTTTGACGATTTATTCTCTTTGCGCCGACAAACCGATAAGCGAAATAGAAAAACAATATCAAGGCAAGGGCTACGCTGGGTTTAAATCGGATTTGGCCGAAGTCATCATTGAAACATTCCGTCCTTTCCGCAGAAAACGGGAGGAACTGCTCCAAAACATCACCGAAGTCAGAAACATTCTTAGCCGGGGCGCGGAAACGGCGCGAAGCATTGCCGAAAAAACAATGAAAGAGGTTAAGGAAAAAATGGGGCTGCTGTGATCAAAGCAAATAGAAAAGCCCGGTCGTTTTGACCGGACTTTTTTTATTTTGGAAGTTAAACTTCCAAAAATGCTTTTGGGCAATCACCACTTCATCTGGAAATGCCCGAGAAATTCCTTATCGCTCTCTGACAAATGTGAGGCGTCAAAGTCGGAAAAATTTTCTTTGCCATCAGATGGGCTTTCTTCCTTTGCATCGTCTTCCCTATAATTTTTTTCTGCCATGGGCCGGTAACGGGGAAATGTGGCTTTATACGGGAGCAGTCCGACTTTCTGGGGATTTTTTTCCGCATCCGACTTTGTCAATCCTTTTTTTGCCTCATCTTCCTCCATCTTACGAGAAGCTATCAATCTAAAAAGCACAAAACCAAGATTAATCAATATCACGACCAAGACCATGTGCTTAAAAATTTGCATCTTTTGTTTTCCTCCTTTTTTTAATTTTATTCCTTACTTCCGGGAAAACCGCACCGCAAAAAGGATCGTGCCCGCCAAGAGCGCGTGTGCAACCAGCAACATCGCAATCTCCGACGACATTCCGGCGGCGAAGCTGATAAACCCTCCGATAGACAATCCGTACAGATAATGTGCCATTCTTTCACCCCTCTCAATCATATTTAATTGTTAAACTTCTTTCACAAAGTATAACAAAATTTAAAGCTTCTGTCAAGTAGCATGCTCTATTGACTTTAACGGCAAATATGATATTGTACACATAAACAGAGTATGAACTTTTACAAGAAAGCGAGGTGGATGAGTGGCACACATAATTTTAGTCAGGCACGGCGAGACCGAAGCCAATCGGCTGGGTATTTATCAAGGAAAGATTACCGACCATTTTTTAAACTTGACCGGCAATCGTCAGGCGGAGGCGGTTGCCAAAACGCTGAAAGATTTTCAAATTGAAAAAATCTATTCAAGCACGAGCATGAGAGCCATAGAAACCGCGGAAAACATCAATGATTATCACGAAAAAAGCATTTTCGCGACCGGCAAACTGTTGGAAATAGACCACGGCCTTTTTGACGGCAAAACATTGGAACAGGTCAAAGCCAAATATCCAAAAATTTTGGAGACATGGTGGAATCACCCGGAAAAAGTCAAATTTCCTAAGGGCGAAACGCTTAAAGGCGCACATCGGCGGGTCACACAATTCATTAACGACGTCATTAACGATATGACGCGGAAAATTCGTTCGGGAAACGATTCCGGCAACGTTCTTGTCGTTTCTCACGGCGGAGCAATTACCTTAATGCTGATGAGTATTTTGGAAATCCCGCTTCGCAATTTCAGAAAATTTCCGCGCATCTCAAATACCGGCGTAACTTTAATCAAGGTAACGGAAAAAGGCCCTTCAATTATCGCCGTCAATAATACCTGTCATTGGAACTGCCGCACTAACAATCTCCGCCAACTCATTAAACCTAAAAAATCCGAACAATAAAAAAATCAACAATAAAATCCTCTTTTTAAGAGGATTTTTTAATTATTATCGTCAGCATTTTCTTTTTTTCTTCAAGCATTTTCTTTGTTTTCGCTTCAAGGTTCAACCGCAACAGCGGCTCGGTATTGGAAGACCGGACGTTAAACCACCAGTCCTTGTATTCCACGGACAAGCCGTCAACTTTGGAAACGCGACCGTCAGAAAATTTCTTTTCCAAGTTTTTTATTATCCCGAACTTATCTTTAACTTCAAAATTAATCTCGCCGGAAGCGAAATACCGCTCAAACGGCTTTATCAGCTCCGAGAGCGGCTTTTTTTCTTGAGCCACGATTTTTAATACTTTCATCATCGTGAAAATTCCGGAATCGGCGTTGAAAAAATCTCTGAAATAATAATGCCCCGAAAGTTCTCCGCCAAAAACAACGCCTTCTTTCCATAAGTGCTCCTTGAAAAAACTATGCCCTATCCGGCTGACGAACGGTCGTCCCCCTTTTTCCGCGATTGCCTCCCTCACGACACGGCTTGAATTGACGCCGAAAGCGATTTTTGCTTTGGGGTATTTTTTAAGATATTCGCCGGCCAGCAAAGCGGTTATAAAATCGGCCCTCGCCGGCCGGCCTTCGGCAGTCAAAAAAACAACCCTATCGCCGTCTCCGTCAAAAGCAACGCCCATGTCAACTTTCTTTTTTCGCATTAAATTCTTCAAGTCATTCAGCGTATCTTCCTTCAAAGGATTGGCTTCGTGGTTCGGAAAACCGCAATCAACCTTAAAATATAGCGGGAAAATTTTAATTCTTTTCATCCGTTTGAAAAGATGGGGCAGAATCAATCCGGCCATGCCGTTGCCGCTGTCTATGGCTATTTTCAAATCCGGCATTTCAATATTTTTAATTTGCCGAAGCATAAAATTAACATATTTTTTAAAAAGCGATTTCTTTTTTAAAGTTCCTTTTTTGGCGGCCGCCTTGAATTTTGCTCTTAAAGCGAGTAATTTTATCTCTTCAAGCCCGGTTTCCTCTCCAACCGGCCTTGCTTGTTTCAATGTGAATTTTAAGCCGTTATATTTGGCCGGGTTATGGGAAGCGGTAACCATCGCTCCGCCGTCCGCTTTTGCTTTATTTACGGCAAAATAAAACATCGGCGTCGTCGCAAGCCCGATGTCAATAATTTTTCCGCCTTGTTCCAAAATGCCGCGGACAAGCGCCTTTTTTAATCCGGGTGAGGAAATCCTCGCGTCGGAACCGACAACAATTACCGGTTGCTTCCTTGCTTTTTTTGTCAGCCACACAGCGAAGGCCCTGCCGACAAGATAAACCGTCTCTTCGTTAATCTCTGCGGGATAACCCCCCCTGACGTCGTACGCTTTAAAAATTGACGGGTGGAGAATCATAAGAGTATAGTTATTAGTATAATAACATAAAAGCTGAAATTATGCCTCAATGGATGGAAGAAACCAAACAACGCATTCAATTGCTTGAAAAAGAGGGGTTTTTTAATTCTTGGCCAAAGCGAGAAATGGAATTAATAACTTTTTTTGTTTATCCCGAATTTGTCGTGCCGGAAAATTGGATTGAAAAACGCGTAACTATCTATAAAGCTAATGCCGAAAAATTGAGAGTTAAGCCACCTAAAATTAAATTTTTCGTGTATCCTTCAATGGAAGATGGCCGAAAGATAGGCATAACTCCCGCGATTACTTTTATAAAGCAAAAAGAAATTCATGGACACATAAAACAATCGGCCGGCCATGAACTTGCTCATATATTGTTGGGCGAAATTAGTCCGTCAGAAAATTTGCCGGCAAACGGTCTTTGGGCCGAAGGAATATGCGTGTACCTTGACGGCACCGGCACTGATAGAAAAAAACACGCGCTGTCTCTGAATTTGAGTGACGAAATTATCAATACGCCGTGGACGCAATGGAGATTAAATTTATCCGGCAACCTTTACCCTTTGGCCGGAAGCATTGTTCAATATTGCGTTGAAAAATATGGCTGGGATGCCGTTTTAAACTACACTAATGAATTACGCGATTCTGGCGCGAATGACGAAAAACTCTCTCTTAAAATATTTCGTGTGAACTATTCAGAGCTGCAAACTAATTGGAAAGAATGGTTAAAAAAAGCGGACTAAAATTTTTTAGTCCGCCAACTGTTATGGCACGATTAGCAATCTTGTCCGCAACTGGCATCGTGCGTGCAGCCGCCTTGGTCAGCATTGCAGCCGTCTCCGGGGCACCCTGAATATCCTTGAATCCCTAAAACCAATTCGTCCGGCAATACTGCTTGTGCGACCTTGATTTCTAAAGAACCGTTTTGTTTTTCCACCGTTCTCCTCCTTTGTGTTAGATGTTTGACGCCTGTGCTATCCTTTTCACTATAATTGGAACCAATGCTTTTGTAAAGCGGCAATAAGGCAAGTCACGCTCAAAAAAATCTCCCGAGGCACGCACTGCTTTTACTGCACAGCCGCCGGCACAAGTATATCTGGCGTAACAAGTTTTGCATTCCGGCAACGCGTCAGCATGACGGTTCTGCATCGTAGCTAATTGATTTTCATTGAGTTCAAAACGCCGCTCATAAGGCAGGTAACGACCGAGAAAAAAAATTTTAGAATCTTTATCCTGAGCATCAACTACCTCAAGACAGCCGGAGAGAAATCCATCGTGGGTTACCATCATTGATCGACCACTTGCAGCGCCGCAAAAGTATCCAACACCTTTAGTAAAATGACTGAGGTGCCCATTCGTAATGCGCATTCCGTATTCTTTCGCAATCTCAATGGCTTTAAGGAATGAAACGAGCAGTTCGCCGCCTTCGGGTGAATAAATATCGTAGAGATTTTGACGTTTACCAAACGCTACCACCTCATATTCCCTGCCGTGCGGAAAAAGAGGTTCAATATGTAAACTGCGAACACCGAGGTTGCCAAAATATCGGATAATACGTACGATGTCGTCAGCGGGAGAAAATGTCAATCGGACAGTGAATGGATAATTTTGTGCGACTAAACGACGGATGGTTTGTTCAACAACTACGCTTGAACCTCCGCCGATTGCGAGCGGTCGATTGCGATCTTGAATGTCCGGCGGGCCGTCCATGGAAATTGAAATACCAAACTTTTCATCTGCCAGCCAATCCATAAATTCGGCATTAGCGGTTCCATTGGTAACAACTTGAAAACGAAGTTTTTTCTTACCACAAATCTCTTTTGCTCTGGCAACAACGGTTTTTATAAGATTACTTTCAAGTGTTGGTTCGCCTCCGCCATGAAAACTTACTCGTATTGAGTCGTTTCTCAATTGACGGATAAACCATTCTAAAGATCCAACCGCAAGTTCTTCCAGCATGCTATTACCTGTCGGCTTAGCGCTTGCATAACAGTATGAACAACCAAGATTGCACCGTCTCGTCAAAAGCAAAGTTAATGAATGAAAACCGTCCCAAGTTTGAACAGTATCTCGCTTTGTAGTGTCCGGAACTTTTCCGAAGAAACCGGTATTCTCCAAAGCTTCGTAAACTGCAAAGCCAATATCAGGATACGCCGGGACCCGAGCAATCTTTCCGCTAAAGGGCGAATATATAATATACGATTCGCTATCTTTAACTACAAGAGTATCGGCAACAAGAGAAACTGGTTGCATCTTATAATCTCCCAGTCATAGATACTTAACCTCTTATTTGTCAAAGTTCAATATTTGTAATATACTAATAACGCTCGTATTTGTCAAATTTTAGTTTTTCGAATTAAAATTGTAAAATTCAATTATGTCTTTCTCCATAGGCATCGTCGGCCTTCCAAACGTAGGCAAATCAACGCTGTTCAAGGCGCTGACGAAAAAACAAGTTGACATCGCCAATTACCCTTTTTGCACCATTGATCCCAATGTCGGCGTTGTCGCGGTCCCGGACGAGCGGCTTGAAAAATTAGCCGCTTTTTCCCGTTCCAAAAAAATTGTCCCGACGGCCATTGAATTCGTTGATATCGCCGGACTGGTCGCCGGAGCCCACAAAGGCGAGGGGCTGGGCAATCAATTCCTCTCTCACATCAGGGAAGTTGCCGCCATCGCCGAAGTCGTAAGAATTTTTGAAGATCAAAACATCATCCACACTTCCGGAAAAATCAATCCCCTGAGCGACGTTGAAACGATTAATCTTGAATTGATTCTCGCCGATTTGGCGGCGGTTTCCAAGCGCCTGGAAAAAACAGGCCGGGAAGCGAAAAGCGGCAGGAAAGAAGCAATTTTGGAGCGCGATCTTTTGGAAAAAATCAAAAAAGTCCTTGAAGAACAAAAATTCGCCTCGCAGGTTGACGTTTCGCAAGCCGAGGAGCCGATTTTAAAAAGCCTGAATTTGCTTACCGTAAAGCCAATTCTTTACGTTTTAAACAAAAAATCAGGCGGGGTGAATTTGGATGAAACGAACGACCCTCGCTATTCGGAACTTATGGATTTTTTCAGAAACAATAACGCGGTCTGGACGGTTGTCGACGCAAAAATCGAAGAAGAACTAAGTGAAATATCCGACGATGAAAAAGAGGAATATCAGAAAGCGTTGAATTTAAAAGACGACGGCGGTGTCGGACGGCTGATAGTCAAAAGCTACGAACTCCTGAATTTAATCACTTTTCTGACCACCGGCGAAGACGAGACGCGCGCCTGGACCATTCCCGCCGGCTCGACGGCTCCCCGCGCCGGACGCGCGATTCACGGCGATTTTGAGGAAAAATTCATCAAAGCCGAAATCGTCAATTGGCGAACGCTACTTGAAACCGGTTCTTACGCCGCGGCCCGCGAAAAAGGTTTAATCAAAACCGAAGGCCGAGAATACGTCGTTCAAGACGGCGATGTAATTGAATTTAAAATTTAAATTTGACTAATTATTTTTTCGTTGTAAAATCAAAACAACGGTTCATTAATAACTTTTAAAAAGGAGGTGGTTCGTTTGAGCGGTTTTCATTGGCTGATTTTGCCGGCCGCCATGTTGATATCCGCGTTATTTATCCCATTCCTGTTCAAGCACAGATTCATCGCCGGAAAAACGATTGGCTCGGCTTTGCGTCGGGCCCGTAAATGCGAAAAAAGCGGAATTGTCGCTTCCATTGATCATTTAGGCGAAGACATTAAATCGGTTGAACAAGTAGCGGTTGAGATAGAGGAATATCTTAATTTAATTGACAAAATTAAAAAGAACGGCTTAAAAGCGAACATTGCCGTTAAACCAACTTCTCTCGGACTCGCGCTGCCGGCCGCCAATCGCCCGGCTGGAAAAATGATTTTCGCCGTCGCGATTGAAATCATCACCCAAAAAGCGAAACGGGAAAATATGTCGGTCTGGCTTGATATGGAAGATTCGCGCTTCACTCACGATACCGTTGATATCGCGATTTGGCTAAACGAACTCGGGTGTCGGAACATTGGGGTAGCCATTCAGGCCTACCTTAAGCGAAGCAAAGCGGACATTGAGCCGTTGTGCCGCCGTAAAATCCCGATACGTCTCTGTAAGGGAATTTACCGAGAAAAGCCGGAAATCGCGTTTCAAAAAGACGGTGAAATCAGGAAAAACTTCCTGGAACTGGCGCAATTCATTCTCGAAAACAAAAGCCCGATCGCCGTCGCGACTCACGATCCTTTAATTATTCGGGAAATCGTCGATCTCGCGAAAAAAGGCGACGACATCGGCCGACTGATTGAATTTCAAATGCTACTCGGAAAACGAACCCGGCTTCTGCGAAAACTCGCCAAGGAAGGTCATCAAACGCGGATTTACATTCCTTACGGCAAACATTGGTTGCGCTACGCCTTTCGGCGCCTCAAAGAAGGCAAACTCCTGAAATTATTATTTTCTTAACCCTCTATTTAATAGAGGGTTTTAAATTATTGACATCCTTTTATTTAACTGCTAAACTGGATTTCATGACAAACGAAAAGAAACAGAATTTCTACGAACTTGGCTACCATCTTTCTCCGGAAATCCCGGAGGCGGAATTGACGCCGGCAACGGATAAAATCAAGTCCCTGATTGAAAAATTGAACGGCGAAGTAAAATTCGGAGACGTTAAAAAAAGACGGCTCGCTTATCCGCTTCAAAAACACGCCGAGAGTTATTTCGGTTTCGTCAAATTCATTCTGGAGCCTGAAAAAATGGAAAAACTGAAAAACGAATTGAAACTGGACAAGCAAGTTCTTCGTTTTCTTGTTCTCTCCCTGAAACCGGAAGAAGCCGAGCAAAAGCCGGGCTTGCCTCCGTTTTTGGCGTCGAGCGCCGCCGTTCCGCCCATGTCTCAAAAGAAAAGAACGGTAAGCGAACCGAAACAGCCGGAAACCGCGGCCCCGACGGCAGCCGAAACCAAAAAAGCCATGGAAGAACTTGACGTAACATTGGAAAAAATTTTGGGAAACGAACCTCCCAAAAATAATTAATTACTAATTTTTCAAAAAAATGAACCTCAATAAAGTGATGATTTTAGGAAATATCACCCGCGACCCGGAGATGCGGACAACGCCTGCCGGAAAAGCCGTGGTAACGCTCGGAGTCGCGACGAATCGGCGCTGGACGAACGCGAGCGGCCAGAAACAGGAACAGGCCGAATTCCACAACGTCGTGCTTTGGGGCCGGCTCGCCGAAATAGCCAATCAATATCTTGCTAAAGGCGCTTTGGTCCTCATCGAAGGCCGGCTTCAGACAAGAACATGGGAGGGACAGGACGGAGTCAAAAGATACCGGACCGAAATCATCGCCGAGAACATGCAGATGGGGCCGAGACTGGCGGGTGCGGCAAAAGCGACCGCCAATAACGATATTTCGCGTGAAGAAAAAATGGATGATTTGCCTATAATTGAAGAAGAAACCGGAGAAATAGAAGCAAAAGACATACCGTTTTAAGAATTAAAAATATATGAATTTTCAGGAAAAATCTTGTTATTTTTGCAAAAATAACATCAAATACGTCGATTACAAAGAATCGGAATTTTTAAGAAATTTCATCAATTTCCAGGGAAAAATATATCCGAGAAAAAAAACCGGCGTTTGCACGAAACATCAGCGTTCGCTTGTTCAGGCCGTAAAACGCGCCAGGACCATGGCTCTCTTGTCCGCCACTTCAAGATAATGTTCTATAAAAAAATCTCTCCCTTGAACAAGGGAGAGATTTTTTATTTTCTATTTTTCTATTTTATTCAAATCGGCCAATATCTGTTTCGTCACTTGCGGGTTTTCTTTAAGAAATTGTTTTGACGCCTCCATACCCTGGCCGAGCTTCGCGTCGTGATAATTAAGCCAACTGCCGCTCTTGTTTATAACGCCGTATTTAATCGAGGTGTTAATTATATCGCCTTCGTAAGAAATTCCTTCGTTATACATAATGTCGAATTCCGCGGTCTTAAAAGGGGGCGCGACTTTATTTTTCACCACCTTCGCGTTCACGCGGTTGCCGACGATATCCTCCCCTTTTTTAATCTGAGCCGACCGCCTGACTTCAATTCTTACCGAAGAATAAAATTTAAGGGCTTTGCCGCCGGGCGTCGTCTCCGGATTGCCGAACATCACGCCGATTTTCATTCTGATCTGATTGATAAAAATTATGGTTGATCCGCTTTTGCTGGCGATTGAAGTCAATTTTCTCAATGCCTGCGACATTAAACGCGCCTGAAGACCGATGTGCTGATCGCCGATTTCGCCCTCAATCTCGGCTCGCGGCGTCAAAGCGGCCACGGAGTCAACGACAATCACGTCAACGGCCCCGGACTTGACCAAGCTCTCCACAATTTGAAGCGCCTGCTCCCCGGAATCCGGCTGAGAAATCAGCAGATCGTCAACTTTAACGCCGATTTTTTTGGCGTATTCCGGATCAAGAGCGTGTTCGGCGTCAATAAACGCCGCAAGTCCCTTTTTCTTCTGCGCTTCGGCCACAATATGAAGAGCCAGGGTCGTCTTGCCGGAACTTTCATGACCGTAAATTTCAATTATTCGGCCTTTCGGCACGCCACCAACGCCCAAAGCAATATCCAAAGAAATTGAACCCGTGGGGATAGCGTCAACATCAACTTTTTTGACTTCACCCAATTTCATAATCGTCCCTTCGCCGAACCGCTCGCGAAGCTCTTTTACCGTCTCGGACAACACCCTGACTTTTTCGTTTTTTTCTTCGTTTGACGTAGCCATAAATTTTATTGATTTAAAATTATTTTTCTGCTTATTAATTTGCTTTTGCCGAATTTATTGGCGGCTTTAATTTCAATCAAATTCAGACCGGCGCTTAAATTGACATAATCGAAAAATTTTCCTTCTTTGGAGACCTCCAGCCGCCTGCCGTTAACGGTCAGATTGGCGCCAATCTCCGCCAATCCTTTCAGAGTCAAACTCGGATTCAAGGTTACGAAATCATTCGCCGGATCCTCAAGAATCAGCTTCGGCGGGCCGATTAAAAATTTCATTTGATGCCAGAAGAACAAAAATATCGCCAAAAAAACGAGTAAAGCAACAAAAGCGGAAAAAATTTTCGGAGTAATAACAAAAACCGATTTATTTCCGGACAGAATTTTTCCTGATTTAACCCCGCCAAACCCGTCCGTCTGCCGATCTTTTTGGTCCGATAAACCCCGTTCCTTCCTATATTGATCGATTATTTCATTCGCGTCAAGATTCAAGACCTTGGCGCATCTTTTCAAGAAACCGACGACAAAAACGCCTGACGGCAATTTGTCGTATTGGCCGCTTTCCAGCCGCGTCAAATATTTTTTTTGAATTTTAGTCAAAATCGCCAGATTCTCAAGAGCCAAACCCATTGACTCTCTGGCTTGTTTCAGTCGCTCGGCTAATTTTTTGTCCGACTCAATATTCACCATATTCTTCTTTTGAAACCAATATCTCGCGCGGCTTGGCGCCGTCACCCGGACCTATGACTCCTTCTTCTTCAAGCATGTCCAGCAGCCGTGCCGCCCTGGCGTAACCGATTCTTAAGCGCCTTTGAAGCAATGAAGCCGAGGCCTTGCCCGCTTCAACGACCAGTTTCCTTGCCTGCGAATAAAGTTCATCGTCTCCTCCCTGGCCGGAATCGTCGTCAAAATTCAATTCTTTCGGAAAATCCTTTTGTTCCAAAGCGCTGCTCAAGCCGCCGGTTTCGCTTTGGACCTCGCCGCTTTTTACCTTTTTAATTTCCTGCTCGGTTAAAAAACTTCCCTGAATGCGCCGGGGTTTGAGCGAATCGGCGGACAGGAAAAGCATATCGCCGCTGCCGAGCAATTTTTCCGCTCCGGCCATGTCAAGAATCGTCCGTGAATCAATTTGGCTGGCGACTTGAAAAGCAATACGACTTGTGATGTTCGCTTTGATCAAACCGGTAATGACTTCAACCGACGGCCGCTGGGTTGAAACAATCAAATGAATGCCCACGGCCCGGGCCATTTGGGCCAGCCGGACGATTGAACCTTCCACCTCTCTCGGAAAAGCGGCCATTAAATCCGCCAATTCGTCAATCATAATGACGATATACGGCAGATGTCCGTCTTGGGGATTTTTTCCGTTGATTTTGGAATTGTATGAACCGATGTCTCTGGCTCCGACCTGTTCCAATTTCTCGTATCTCCTTTCCATTTCTCCGACCGCCCAGCGCAAAGCGTTGATTGCTTTGCGGCCGTCGGTAATCACCGGACTCAAAAGATGAGGAATTCCGTTGTAAACCGAAAGTTCCACTCTTTTGGGATCAATAAAAATAAATTTCAAAACTTTGGGGGAATTGCGGTAAAGAAAACTGATGATGATGTCGTGGATGCAGACCGATTTTCCGGAACCAGTGCTGCCGGCGATCAAAAGATGAGGCATTCGGCCCAAATCGGCGTACACCGGACTGCCGGTGACATCCCTGCCGAGCGCGAAAGTCAGAGACGAAGGCGCTTCGTTAAACGCTTCAATTTCCAACAAATTTTTCAGACGGACGAGCGAGGCGATCTTATTCGGAATTTCAATGCCGACCAGGGATCTCCCAGGAATCGGCGCTTCTATTCTGATGGGATGCGCCGCCAAAGCCAGAGCCAGATCGTTTTGAAGGGCCATAATGCGGGATAATTTAATGCCCTGAGCCGGCTTTAAGGTGTATTGGGTGACGGTCGGGCCGACGTTGACCTCGCCCATTTCAACGTCAATTCCGAAATTTTCAAGCGTCCGCTTGATTATGTTGGCGTTGGCTCTGATGTCTCCGCTTGAAGGAACTCCTCTTTCCTCGTCCAAAAATTTTAAAGACGGCGGCGAATAATCGTCTTCCATGGGCGAGGCCGCGCTTTCGACTGTTTCAAATTCTTCATCTTCGTCCGTCAATTCGCGCTCAACTCCTTTTTCTTCTTGTTCCGAGCCGATTTTCTTTATCTCAAAAACCGGCGGGTTCGAAAAAAAACTGGTTACAAAATTGCCTCGCCCCGTTTCATTTTGAATTTGAGGCGGCATGGGCTCGGATTCGCGCGCTTCAATAATCTTGTCGCTGCCCGAAGGCGAAAAAACCGGCGGCGCGGACGCGGCTTCCGATTCCGCCGCTTCCTCCTGGATTATTTTCTCCTCACCAACCGTTTCGCGTTTTTGCCAAAAATCGCGAGGCGAAACATTCGCGGCGATTAAAACGGAAATTAAAAAGCCGGCGGCGAAAATCACCAGCGCGGCCCAAAATCCGAAGAAATACAAAAAAGGATAAGAAAAAAGAAATCCCAACCACCCGCCCTGAAAATTTTGGCCGAAAAGCTCAAAAAGCCCCAAAAGAGTCAAAAGAAAAAGACCGGCGCCGAAAAGAGTATGAAAAAAAACGCTCCGTTCTTTTTTTTCTGGCTCCTCAACCGGACTTTTGCCGAATAAAAAAATGATTCCGATTGCCGCGAACACGGCCGGCAAAACATAGTATCCCCATCCGAAAATCAAAGTCGTTAAATTATAAAAAATTTCTCCGCCCCTGCCGGTGAGATTGAAAAAACTTAGCGCGACAAGCGCCGCGCCGGCGAGAAAAATAACGCCCCAGACCGCTCTTTTGGTGTCATGCGAAAGATTAAACCGGCTTCGCGCTTCGCCCCGTCTCGGCGGGACCTCGCTCTGTTCGCTTTTGTTTTTATTGCTTCTGAACGCCATGTTCTTTCTTCCTTTATACCACAAAATCAAAAACAATAAAAGCCCCGTTTATTGAGGGGCTTTTCATTTTTTTTGTCTATACTTTTTGGGAATAAAGCTTAAAAGCGCTTTCCGCTGATTCTCGGAAAATCTGTCCCAAATTTTTTCAATTTGATAAATATTTCTGTGGCTGACGAATTTATCGTCTTCACTGCTGTTAAAAAGAATATGAGCAAGTTCATGGACAAGGGTCTTGGCAAGGTCGTCGCTAGTGGGATGTTTTCTCCGCGAGGGATTCAGATAGATGATATTATTGCCGAAATCTGTCATGCCGCACAGGACTTCGGACCGCTGTTCTCCTTCATGTCGCAATCGCAAATTCGGTTTCATCTGAATTTGCCATTCCTCGCTCCTGAGTATTTGAATGCATCTCCGAAAAAACCAATTTACAAGCCAATCGCCGCTGCTTAACTTCCTGTCTCTTTTCTCCCGCGGCACTTTTTCATCACCCCCTTTTAATCGCCGAAGACAAATTTGCGCCTTTCAAATTTTTAAATAACCAATATCAGAATAATATTAAAATAAACAAAAAGCAAGCCCCGATAGAAGCCGCGGCTTCTATCGGGGCAAGCAGACCGTCCGAAAACTGTCATTCTGAGCGATAGCGAAGAATCTCTACCCGTAAAGATGGCTTAAACAAGAGATTCTTCACTTTGTTCAGAATGACAAAAGCCGTTTTTTGTGAGTTTTCGGACGGTCTGAAACCCGTCGCGTTGCTATTTTTTTGGAGCGACTTCTTTGATTTCCGGCAATTTGACGTTGACCGGGATGGATTTGTTCAAGAGACAGCTGAAGCCGTCGCTGTCGGTAACCTTCAACGAAACCGATTTGTTTGATTTTTCCGCGACTTCATTGAAAGTGATTTTCGGATTTTGAACTGTCTCGCATCCGGTCGCCGGGGTCTTGCAAATCGCGTCCTGGAATGTCCAGAGCCAATCCGAGATTGACGTTCCGCCGTAAACAATTGATTTGTCTTTGAATTCCACCGTTTCAAAAGCCGAAGGAGTTTTGGGTGTCCATTCAAAATCAACTTTTGGATATTGATGAGCGGCTGTACCGAACGACGGGCCGTTAACCCAGGAAGATTCGCTGTTTTCGGTGTCCCAGATCTTGGCTCGCCAATAATAAGTCATGCCGTAATTTAACTTTCCCGAAGGGACGGTGTAGGTGCGGCCGCTTGACGCGACTTTCCCGGTATCAACTTCGGCCGGGAACGGAAAAACGGGATCGCTGTCAACCTGAACCTGATAAGCGCTCTGGGTGGGAACGACAACCGTTACGCCGTAATTTGTTCCGTTGAAGCGAATCCAGCCGATGTTTTCCGAACCCCAGACATACCCTTCCAGATTGTTACCGTTTTTGTAGATGCCATAGGTTGAGCCGTTTGTGGCGGTGCCGGAAAGTTTTATCCAGCCGCGGTCGCCGCCGAAACTTTTGTAACGAAGCACTCTTGCCCAACCGGTTACCTGATTGTTTGACAAGTTCAATTTCGCGCGGCAATTACCCGAGCAGGGCGCGCCGGAAATACTCTCGTCGCTCGAGTCAATCTTGCCGTCAGCGTTGTAGTCGCCGAAGGCAATCCAGCCGATTCTTGACGACCAGGCGTAACCGGAAAAATTTCCGTTAGCGGAATCAATTTTAACGCTGTAAGCGGACATGCCGGTTCCGGCCACCGGACAGCCTGAGCCGCCGTTTGATTGGCCGTCATTGTCCGTATCGCAATTTGACGAGTTGAAGCTTATCCAGCGAATGTTTGAAGACCATGCCCATCCTTTTGAAAACCACATGGCGGAGGAAAGATCCCAGGAAAGCGTCGGCTGCAAAGCGGCGACGCAAGAGTCGCCGGGAGTAACGGTTAGATTGGTTGGAACAACGCTTACGCCTGGCGCGGCCACCGCCACGGTCGTAAAATTTAAAATCGTTCCTTTTGAAGTGCCGGCGCTGTTTGAAGCCGCGGCTCTGAAGTAATAGGTTGCGCCGGAGGAAAGACCGGAAATTGACGCGCTGTAACTAACGGCCGATGTTCCGCTACCGAGATTTTGAGTCGGCGAGGTGGTGTTAAAAGTTGAAAGCGAAGCGGAAGTCCCCCATTCAAACCAGGCGCTTGTTGCCAAGCCGTTCGGATTCGTCGAACCGTTTAAAGCGGCGCCGTTGGCCGTAACCGAACTTACGGGGCTTGTTGATGTGGTTGGGGAGTTCGCGTTGAAATTAGCGGTTGCCGATTGAGCGGAATTCATCGTTACGGCGCAGGTGCCGGTCCCGGAACAAGCGCCGGACCAGCCGGTGAAGGTTGAGCCGGCGGATGCCGAAGCGGTGAGAGTGACCGATGTGCCGTCAATATAGTTTTCGGAACAATCAGCGCCGCAATTTATACCCGCCGGAGACGAAGTTACGGTGCCGGAACCGGCGCCGGATTTGGAAACGGTAAGGGTTTTTGTGTTAAAAGTTTGGCCGAAAGCCGCGTTCACCGATTTATCCGCGTCCATATTAACGGTACAGGTTGTCCCGCTCCCCGTACAAGCACCCGTCCAGTTTAAAAATACGGCGCCGTTGGTATTAGAAGCGGTTAATGTCACCGAAGTTCCATAATTGTAGACCTCGGAACAATCAGCGCCGCAATTTATGCCCGAGGGAGAGGAGGTCACGGTGCCGTTGGCGGCGCCCGCGGAAGATTTGGTGACCGTAAGAGTTCTTTTAGCTATTGTCAAAGTATAAGTTGTTTTATAGATCTGCTTTATACTAAGATACTTATCTGTTGCCTCAATTGTAATAGGATAAACTCCCTGTGTTGCTCCTCCGCCGGCAGTAAAGGTTAAAGTTGAATTGCAAGTAGGCGTGCACGAAGATAAAGAAAAAGCAGCGGTGACTCCTGACGGCAAACCGGAAATACTAAAATCAACAGGACCAACATTTGGCCCGCCGCTTACATGAGTGACGGTTACAGTCGTTGAAACAGCAGTTTCTTTTCCTAAAACTATTTGTCCTGAAGCGGGATTAACTCCTGTTGAAACATCGCGTGTAGTGTAAGAAACAATTGAACCAAAACTCTTTCCTCCCGAATTTTCAGCAATAGCGCAGTAGTAATAGGTAGTGTTGCGAGAATGAGAAAGACCTACGCCCGCGGTATCAAAAGAAACTGAACTTGTCCCGCTGCCGAGAGATTTTTGAGTGTTATAAGTTTCAGGATATCTATATCCAAAAGTATCACTACAAGAACCGGGATTGGTGGAACTGTACCGAAACCAAGCTTTTGTGGCGAAGCCATTGGGATTAGCCGTACCATTAAGTTGCGCGTAGTAGGAAGAAACATTGCTAGCCGGAGAAGTGGTAACTGTAGGTAGCTTGGGAGTAGTAAAAGTCCAAATTGTTTCACTAGATCCTATTAGTTTACCATAAAGCTCTGAGTTATGGCTAATACCAACGGCGCGCGCTTCATAGGTTGTACCCGGGGTAAGACCAGACAGAGAGTAATAAAACGGGTGATAATAGTTAAAGCCAGTTCCCGTTATAGTGGCAGG
>C687J13239_1000216_pt1 | contig 38522 bp, 58 predicted proteins | sample RifGroD2_FD_13239 | JGI IMG/M metagenome (IMG submission 13239) | reverse complement strand
TTCTCCATTTTGATCAAAAAGTCTAACTTCTTTGGCTTTTATTTGCTCGTTTATTAGTAATTCTTTTATAAAATTACCCCCTTTTAAAAATACAGTTCACATTGAACAATTTATGAATATGCAACAAAAAAGCGGACAAGCATAGTCCACTCTATATATAAACATTAAAATAATTCTTATAGAAATAATGTTTTAAATATATAACCTTATTAACACAGTAAAGGTTTTAAGGTGAGAAAAGGACTTCTACTTATAAGTGCATAGCACTCGTCAATATTAAATTGCTTTTATATATTACCATAATTACCTTAAAGTGTCAATAGCTGATGGCAAAATTATGTAAAAATTATTCGAATTATTCGAATAATTCGAAAACAGGAACAACTGAATCTAATGTGTCTGCTTGTGATGATGTCTGTACCGGATCAGTTACTTCTTTAACTATAACAGGAAAAAGATCAGCAACTGCATCTTTATGACGTATTTCTATTTTTTCTGCTCCTAAAAATACGCAGGTGCCTGTTAAATATGCAAGACCACTTGCACATATAATAGTTTCATCTATAGTTTCTTCTGGTGTTTTTTCATCTTCTGATTTCGCTAACAGTCTTGCATAAGAAGCAACTGATTCAACTAATTGTTGGTTAGTTAAATTTCCATCTTTTATGAGTAATCCAATAAAAAAATTTCTAGCTTTTTTCATTTCAGCCATATCACATGAGTCTTTTGGTTCACCAAATATTTCTTTCATTTCGATTACATTTTGTTCTATATCAGTAGCCATATTTTAAAACCTCCTGAGTTTAATTTTAGCTTATTTACATAATATTACCATATAGTTTTAAATTTGTCAATATATTAACCTATGAATAAGGAAGTTTTGTAATATATTTTTTATTTCTTGGATATTTTTATATTTCATTCTACATTTGTTTTTTTTGTGGGGCAGTTCCTAGAAAGAAGGAACCGTCCTCTAATACTCTCATTTCTTATCTTTTATTTCACTCAAGATATTGCCTACGAATTCATCAATTGGTAAAACTCCCACATCACCCTCGCCACGTTTTCTAACAGAAACAGTGTTGTTAGTTTGTTCTTCCTCACCTACTACAAGCATATAAGGTGTCTTTGAAAGTTGAGATTCACGTATTTTGAAGCCTATTTTTTCTGCACGAACATCGATTTCAGCCCTTACGTTTTTGTCTAATAATTTATCGGCAACAGATTTAGCATATTCGTTAAATTTATCAGATATAGGTAAAACTTTAACTTGAACAGGTGAAAGCCAAGTTGGGAATGCTCCTTCGAATTGTTCTGTTATTATACCTATAAACCTTTCAAAAGAACCAAAGACAGCTCTGTGTATCATAACAGGAGTTCTCTTTTCACCATTTTTGTCAATATATATCATATCAAATCTACTCGGAAGCTGGAAGTCTAGTTGGATAGTAGCAAGCTGCCAAGTCCTACCTAGGGCGTCTTTAGCCTGCACATCAATCTTAGGACCATAGAAAGCACCATCTTTGTCTTTTATTCCATAGCTATTTATGCCATTTGATATAAGTGCATTTTTTAAATCATCTTCGGCTTTATCCCAAGTTTCTATTTCTCCAAGATAATCATCTGGACGAGTAGATAAGAAGTAATTAATTTTTAAGTCGAAAGTTTTATAAAATTCCTGTTGCATTTTTATAATTGAAGAGATTTCTTGTAAAACCTGCTCCTCAGTACACATTATGTGAGCATCATCTTGAGTAATTTGTCTTACTCTAAATAAACCATTTAACTGACCAGATTTTTCATTTCTAAATATTCTACCAAGCTCGTTGAAACGTACAGGTAAATCTTTATAAGAGTGCTGTTTAGTATTATATATAAGGATGTCAAAAGGACAATCCATTGGTTTTAAGCATAAAGTTTCATTTTCATCGGCATCGAAGTGATACATATCATCTTGATAATGATCCCAGTGTCCTGATGTTTCCCAAAGAATTTTTTTAGCTAGTCCAGGAGTTTGTACTTCTGTATATCCATAATTTTTATGCATTTCTCTCCAGTAGTTTTCAAGTTGTTGCCACATTATAAGTCCTTTTGGATGCCAAAAACAAGCGCCGGGAGCTTCAGGGTGGAAAGTAAATAAATCAAGTTCCTTACCTATTTTTTTATGATCGCGTCTCTTAGCTTCTTCAAGCATAGTAAGGTATTCGTCAAGAAGTGATTTTTTTGTGAAAGAAGTAGCGTATATTCTTGTTAGCATTTTGTTTTTCTCACTACCTCGCCAGTATGCACCCGCAACGTTAAGTATTTTGATAGCTTTAACAATTTTTGTATTCATCACATGAGGGCCAGCACATAAGTCTACAAACTCACCTTGTCTGTAGAAAGAAATAGTAGCGTCTATAGGTAAATCCTGTATTAACTCAACCTTGTATGGTTCATCTTTTTCTTGCATAAGTTTTATTGCGTCATCACGCGAAAGTTCAAAGTACTCCAAATTTAGTTCTTCTTTGACTATTTTTTGCATTTCAGCTTCCAGTTTTACTATGTCGGTTTCAGTAAAAGAACCTTCTACATCAACATCATAGTAGAATCCATTTGCTATGGCAGGACCTATGGCAAGCTTTACACTTGGGTAAAGTCTTTTTAGGGCTTGTGCTAATATGTGACTTGATGTATGCCAAAAAATATCCTTGCCTTCATCATCATCAAAAGTTAAGATTGTAAGTTTGCAGTCTTTTGTAAGTTGTTTACGGAGATCAGAAAGCTCACCGTCAATTAAAGCACCTAAAGAATTTCTTGCTAACCCCTCAGATATATTAGTAGCAACGTCTAAAACAGATATACCACTTTCAAACTCACGTACGGAGCCGTCTTTAAAAGTAATTTTAATCATAATAATTCCTCCTTGTATTTTTATTGAAACAACAAAAAAATCTCATCTCATATAACACATAAGTATTATATGGGACGAGATTTTCGTGGTTCCACCCTTATTTTAGTTGAAAGTTGAAAGTTGAGAGTTGAAAGTTATAAGATATAGTATTTAACTTTCAATTTTCAATTTTCAATTTTCAATTTTCTTTATTCCATAACGCTGGAGAGCGACTAGTCTTTCGATTGCGGTTTAGAGGTAGTTTTGGGTTAACCATATTTGAGAATACTTACAGCCACGATATTCTCTCTCTTAGAAAATGGGTTTAACTTACTCGTCTCATCATTACCTTTTACAATTTTTATATATTATATGCTTAATTTATATTAATTGTCAATAGAAAATTGTAAAATTTTATAAATTTTCATATTCATCTATTGCCATATAAAAATAGTTTTTCAACCATTCAGGCATTTCTAGACCTTCCAACTCATCGTGGGAAATCCATTTATAAGAATCATGTTCATTGCTTAAGCTAAGTATACCTGAGGTATATTTACAAAGGTATGTAATTATAGTCATATGTAAATGAGGACGGATTGCATCATACACGTATAAGGGTTTGATGATTTTTACATTGAGCCCTGTTTCTTCCTTTACTTCTCGTAGCAATCCATCAGCATTTTTTTCAAAAAACTGGATAGAACCTCCAGGTAAATCCCATGGGTTATGACTATTTATTTTTGTCTTCTCCATTTCACTAACTGATTTATGTAGAAGCAAGTATTTATTGTCTTTAACAACAACAGCTTTTATAGCTAAAGAAAAATTTCGAGTAATCATATTTACACCTCCTTTTATTCACATTCTTTTGAACTGTCATTGCGAGGAGGAATGACGAAGCAATCTCATCTTTTCCTATTTTATTAATCTCTCTAATACTTAAAAGATGAGATTGCTTCGTCACAAAAAACGTTTCTCGCAATGACAGTACAGTATTCACTACTTCAATTCACAACCAACACTATCTATTAATCTCCTTATATGTTCTTCATCAAACACATAATTTTTATTACAAAAATGACAGTTTAATTCAGCTTTTTTATCTTTTCCTAAAATATCTTGTAAATCTTTCATACCTATACTTATCAAAGCTTTTTCTACACGTTCTTTGGAACAATTGCATTTAAAATCTGTTTTTTGTGTTTCATATATAGTATACGGAATGCCTTCAAATATAATTTTTAAAATATCCTCAGGAAGATTGCCTTGTTCAAAAAGATTTGTAATAGAGTTAATTTTCGAAATATTTTGCTCAAGTGTAGATAAAGTGATTTCTTCACATTCCGGCATAACCTGAATAATAAACCCGCCAGCGTGTTTGATACTAGTGTCTTTATCTACAAGAACACCCAAGGCCACAGCAGAAGGCAGTTGCTCAGAAACAGTGAAATAATATGTAAAATCCTCGGCTATTTCACCAGTAACAAGCTCGGTCTGACCTATATATGGATTTTTGAGTCCTAAGTCTTTAATAACTATGAGAGAGCCAGTACCAATAGCACCTCCTACATCAAGTTTTCCGAGTTTATTTAATGGAAGAGAGACATTCGGATTGTATATATAACCTTTTACGTTGCTTTTATTATCAGCAACAACAACGATCCCACGTATAGGTCCATCTCCTTTTATTTGTATAGTTATCAAATCGGAATCATTCTTGAGCATAGCACCCATGAGTGAAGCAACAATAAGAGTTCTGCCAAGTGCAGCTGATGCAACTGGAGAAGTATCATGTATTTCCCTTGCTTTTTGTACAGTATCTTTGTTATATGAAATAAAAGCACGAACTTGTTCGCCTTTTGTTGCTGCACGCAATATATAATCGTTCATTAAAACAACTCCTTAGTTTTTTAATGATTATACAGTAAATTTCAAATATTTTCAATCCCCTAGATTATCTTTTTTATATTCATTAAGCCTCTTCTTCATTATAGCTCCGATTTTACCAGTCTCACTAGCTGATAATCCTTTAAACCCATATTGTTTGAGTTTGTCAGAAAGACCGAGCTCACTCGCAATTTCATATTTGAGTCGTATATTAATTGGAAACAAATCATTATCCACAGTAATCACCTCGCTTTTATTTTACCCAATAACTAATAAATATACACAACATACTAAAAAATTACAAAATATGGTTGACAAAAACTGGGAAATACTGTATAATAAAAAATATTAGAAAATCGAAAAAGATAAAGGGGGAGATAAATGGTATGAATAAAAAGAAATTAGGTACATTAGGGAAAATTTGTGTATCTACAGTATTGGGAATGGCATTATGGGCATCGGGTATTCCAGGAATGATAAATGAAAGCCTTAATGGTGTTCGTTTTGGAACAGAAAAGGGAAGAGACATAAGAGGACATAAAGTAAATGCTGAAATAGATAAAATTGATAATACTCCAGACATGTTAGGTCAAAATAATTCTTTGGCTGTGATGATTAATCGGGATGGTAAAAAAGTAGTTTACAATCTAAAAATAGATGAAGATATTATTCCTTCAAATGGTGCAATATTGGATGATCAAATAACAATCTCAAGATTTGGAGGAGAAACTACATATATAGGAGTAAACAGTTCAGATGTAAAAGCAGATGTGTTAGGTAAAAAAAGAATAGAGATGCTGGAGGATGACGTTTATATATATCAAGAAGTACAACCAGAATGACATTAACCTTAATCCTAATAATATCCGGAAATTAAACTTGCAATCTTTGCTTAAAAAATATTTCACAAAAACGGGTTGACAAAATTAGACAAAAATGGTACTATGAAAAACAGAATTTTTGCAAAATGTAATATAATGTAAAAAAATATATTAAAAATATGTAATGAAGATAAATATAATAGGAGGAAGTGGCATGCCAAAAATAGTTGATCACGAACAAAAGCGTAAGGAAATAATGCAAGCAGCGATTAAAATATTTAATGTAAAGGGTTACGAAAAAACAAGGATATCTGATATATCTGATGAGGCAAATGTTTCTAGAACTACAGTCTATCAATATTTTAAAGATAAGGAGCATCTTTTTGAATCAGCAGTAGATTTTGTTATAAATAGGGTGCACGGTAGAATAAAAGATATTGTTAATGACAAGAGCGTTTCATTTTATGATAAGGTAACAGCGATTGTTACTGAACTCCTAAAAAGACATAAATATACTAGTATACTACTAACTTTAGTTGAAAAATGGATGCAAGATAATGATAATACTAAAGAACAATATAAGGTTTTAGATATGTATTCTATTAAAATAAAAGAAATATTTGAAAGCTTGTTCGAAGAAGCAAAGAAAAACCAAGAAATTGAAGAAGTTTCAGAAAAAATAATGTCAGTTATACTGTATTCTATGATAGAGGGTTTGCTTACTTATTTTGCAAATAATAAGGAAGAAGACGTAGAAGTATACATACAATCAGTAAGTGCATTGCTTAATGGATTAAAATCAAGATATGTAGCATAGTTACATATCTTTTTTTGTTTAATGGTTCTTTATAGTTTAAAAGGTTGAGTTATTAAATAAAAGTTATTGAAAAAAAAGGAAAAGTGTAGTAGAATAGTATAAAATATATTAGATTTCAAAATCTACCATCCCGGAGGTATGAATATGGGTGAGAAAAACAAAATTGATGTTACAATAGATGGAAAATCAAATACTCTAGTGGGCGTAGAAAGTGTGGAGTATATGCAGAGAGTTGCGAGCTATATAGATAAAAAATATAGTGATATTCGTAAAATGGATTTTGCAAAAGGAATGAGTACTCAAAATATATCTATAATTGCAAGTGTAAATGTTACGGATGATTATTTTAAGGCTATACTAAAAAACAGGGAATATGAATCAAAAACAAGTCAATTGATGCAAGAAAATAGGATTTTAAAAGATAAGATAGAAAAGTTGTCGATTGATTTGCTTAAAATTAGAAAAAATGTAAGATAACTCACTTACTATAAATTTGTATCCCCTCTCTGGTAGAGAGGGATAGGGGTGAGTATGATAGACGGAGGAATTTATAATGAACAATGATTTTTTGCCTATATCAAAGTATGACATGGATAATAGAGGTTGGGACGAATGTGATTTTATTTTTGTTACAGGTGATGCGTATATAGATCACCCTTCTTTTGGTACCGCTATAATATCTAGGGTGTTAGAAGTACATGGATATAAAGTTGGTATTATTCCACAACCTGACCCGAAAAATATTGAAGATTTTAAAAAGCTAGGCAGACCTAGACTGGCATTCCTTATAAATAGTGGAAATATTGATTCTATGGTAAATAATTATACTGCGGCAAAAAAGAAGAGAAAAATTGATGTATACTCACCAGGTGACAAGGCAGGGTATAGACCGGATAGAGCGGTAATAGTTTATTGTAATAAAGTCAGAGAAGCATACGGCAATGTACCTATAATTATAGGTGGACTTGAAGCAAGTTTGCGTAGATTTGGGCATTATGATTATTGGGATGATAAAGTGCGTAAGAGCATTATTATAGATTCACAAGCTGACTTGCTCACATATGGCATGGGAGAACATCAAATAGTAGAGATTGCAGATAACTTGAATGCAGGAATAGATATACATGATCTTAATTATATTAAAGGAACTGTTTTTAAAGCAAGGAGTCTGGACGGGCTATATGACTATACAATTTTACCAGAGTTTAAAGAAATATTAAAAGATAAAGTAAAGTATGCTGAAAGTTTTAATATTCAGCATAAAAATACAGATTCTATTTCAGGCAAGGTTTTAATTGAACCGTATCAAGATTTTTTTGTAGTTCAAAATAAACCTAGTGATCCACTCGGCACAAAGGAGCTAGACGATGTTTACTCATTATCTTATATGCGAACGTACCATCCTATATATGAAAAAGCAGGAGGAATATCAGCAATAAAAGAAGTAAAGTTTAGTTTACTGAGTAGTAGAGGATGTTTTGGGGGTTGCAATTTCTGCGCACTTAATTTTCATCAAGGTAGAATGGTGACATCAAGAAGTAGAAATGCAATAGTCACAGAAGCTAAAGAATTAATTAAAGATCCCCAGTTCAAGGGGTATATTCATGACGTTGGGGGTCCCACTGCAAATTTTAGAAACCTAGCTTGTGATAAACAAAAAAAATCTGGAGTCTGCATAAATAAACAGTGTTTATTTCCAGAGCCATGCAAAAATATGAAAATAGATCATGAGGATTATATTAAACTACTTAGAGAACTTAGAGAGTTAAAAGGAATAAAAAAGGTTTTTGTAAGGTCAGGAATACGTTTTGATTATTTGATTAATGATAAAGACGAAACGTTTTTTAATGAACTTTGCGAACATCATATAAGTGGACAATTAAAGGTGGCGCCAGAGCACGTTTCTAATAATGTTTTAGATAAAATGGGTAAACCAAGAAATGAAGTATACGAAAAATTTGTAAAAAAATATGATGAAATAAATAAAAAATTAGGCAAGGGACAATTCTTAGTGCCATACTTTATATCAAGTCATCCAGGTAGCACTTTAAATGATGCTATAAAGCTCGCGGAATATGTGAGAGACAATATGGGCTATATGCCTGAACAGGTACAGGATTTTTATCCAACACCAGGAACAATGTCTACGTGTATGTATTATACGGAGATTGATCCTGAAAATATGAAGCAAATATATGTTCCTAAAACAATGCATGAAAAAGCTATGCAGCGAGCACTCATGCAATACAAGAGGCCCTCAAATTATAATTTGGTACATGAAGCACTCACAAAAGCTGGCAGAATAGATTTAATTGGAAATGGAGAAAAGTGCCTTATAAAGGGAGAAAACAAAGTACAAAGAACAAACTATAAATTACAAGACAAAAGAAAGGAAGGACGGCATGGAGCTAATAATCGAAATAGGAAATAGGCAAGACATAATATATAAAAGAAGAACAGCTGTGATGACTATTTTACAGAATGAAAAGGGTGAAATAGCTATGTTATATGTAGGGAAGCTTAATTATCACAAACTTCCTGGTGGAAAGATCGAAATTGACGAAAATGAATTGGAAGCGTTAAGACGAGAAACATTGGAAGAGGTTGGAGCAGATATCGAAGTCATAGGTGCTGTAGGGCATACAGTGGAATATAGAAATGAATTTAAGCTAATACAAATATCATATATTTATTTTTCAAAAGTTATTGGTGAACTTAAAGAGACAAGATATACACTCCGGGAACAGAGATTAGGATTTTCAGTAAATTGGATGAGCTTAGATGACGCCATAGAGAAATTGGAAGAGGAAAATGAAGATGAATATTTTGGTGATAGTGGAGATGAAAAAGTTGCTAGGTATATAGTGATGAGAGATTTATCTATATTAAAAACATTTAAGAGGTGAGTAACTTGAACAAAATAAACATTCTAGACAACAAAACCATAAATAAAATAGCTGCTGGAGAAGTGGTTGAAAGACCAGCTTCTATAGTAAAAGAACTCGTAGAAAACTCTATTGATGCAAATGCTACTGCGGTAACTGTTGAGTTGAAGAATGGTGGGATATCTTTTATTCGTGTAACCGACAATGGGACAGGAATACCAAAAGCTGACGTAAAAACTGCCTTTATTCGTCACGCAACAAGTAAAATCACGGACGAGAATGATTTAAGTAGTATTCTGTCTTTGGGTTTTAGGGGAGAGGCTCTTGCGAGCATAGCAGCAATATCCCAGGTAGAGATAATAACAAAGGAGCATAATGAACTGACTGGTATTAGAATGCAGATAGATGGTGGAACGATTACTGAAGAAAGTGAAGTTGGTTGTCCAGAAGGGACTACAATGATAGTAAAAAATATATTTTATAATACGCCAGTAAGGAGAAAATTTTTAAAAACTGACATGACTGAGGCGGCCTTTGTAGAAGAAATTCTTAGTAAGATGACACTTGGACATCCGGAAGTATCGTTTAAATTTATAAATAATAATAAAGTAGTTTTTTTCACTACTGGGAATAATGATTTAAATAATGTTATATTTAATATATATGGACGAGATATAACCAAAAAAATGTTAGAAATAAATGAATATGAAAATAATATAAGAGTAGAAGGGTTTATTGGAAAACCTGAGGTGAATAGAGCAAATAGAATGTATGAAAACTTTTTTGTAAATGGAAGATATATAAAAAGTACAGGAATAGAGAATTATCTAGAAGACGCCTTTAAGCCTTATATGATGATAAAAAGATTTCCTTTCTGCGTATTGAAAATAAATATGCCACCTGATGAGGTTGATGTAAATGTACATCCGACCAAGATAGAAGTAAGATTTAAAGAAGAAAAAAAGGTGTGTAGTGCTATATATCAAGCTATAAAAAAAGTATTAGAAAACGAATCGTTTATAGTGGATATTCCTCTAAGTGAAGAAAAAGAGGTTAAAGCGGAACTTGATAAGAGCCACATTAAAGAGGCATTTGAAGTTGAAAATCATGTATTAAAAGAAAATTCTATGAGCATTTTAAGACAAAAACCAGTAGTAGCTAAAGAAACTTATTACCAACCTAATTTTACAGAGCAATATATAGTGCAGGAAAATGAAAATAAAATAATAGAAAAAAAAGAAGTATTAAAGGACTATAAAATAGTTGGGCAAATATTTAATACATATTGGGTTTTAGAACACGAAAGTAGTATGTACATAATTGACCAACATGCTGCACACGAGAAAGTTTTATACGAGAAGCTTATGAGTGAGTTTGTGTCAGATCATATAATATCCCAACAATTACTGCAACCAATGGTAATAGAAGTATCTATAAGAGAAAAAGAAATTATTTTGAAGAACTTGCATATATTAAAAAAATTTGGTTTTGAAATAGAAGAGTTTGGTATAAATTCTTTTGCAATTAGGGAAGTGCCGATAATACTAAACAAACCAAGTAACGCACAATTTTTTCTTGACATTGTTGACCAGATGCTAGTGAAAGAAGTGAGTAACGCATATCAAAATAAAGAACAAGAGATAGCAAGTATTGCCTGCAAATCAGCAGTGAAGGCAAATGATAAAATGAGCTTTGATGAGAGTAAGAGGATGATAGATGATCTTATGAACTTAGATAATCCATTTCATTGTCCACATGGAAGACCAGTAATAATTTCTATGAATAGATACGAGATAGAGAAGAAATTTAAACGGATTGTGTAAAGAGGAGGAATAAAAAATGAGATATAATTTTGATCATGTGGATAGGGTAGCAATAAAGGTGAGCATTTACGTTATTCTATCATTCACCATAATATACATATTAAGTAGTATAGTGAATGTAATACCGGAAGTTTGCATGATAATACTGAATACATTTTTATATGTATTAGGTGTACTAAAACCACTTTGGATTGCACTTATAATAGCCTACCTACTATACCCAATATCTGTTTGGATTAAAAAGGGTTTGTTTAAAGAAATTATAAAAAGGCGTCGCAAAAAAGAACAAAATGGAGAAGAAATTAAGAAGAAAGAAAGGTTTAAAACATTTGTTAGTGTTTTGGTGACTTATGTATTAATTATTTCAATAATTACAACTGTAATTATTATGGGATTTGTAATGATAAAAGGAAAACTAGAAACTACAAATTTAGATTCATTAATTAGCGGAACCAAGAACTATATGGATGAAACAAAGGTATTTTTAGAATCAAATCTAAAGGCTAGACTTGATGCAAGTCATTTGCTATCTACTGATTTGAAAGATAAGGTAACTGAGTTTGTACAGGGAATTGGAAATGTTGGTCAAGTTATTTTTGATTTTATAATAAATCTATTTAGTGGAATAATGGACAATCTGATCAGTTTCATGCTTGCTTTAGTCCTTGCATTTTATATAATGGTTGATTTAGAATTTTTTGAGAAGATTTATAAAGAAGGGCAGAGGCTTATATTGCCTAAACGATATTGTAATAGAATAAACAGATTCTTGATTGAAGTTGACGGTGTTGTTTCAAAGTTTATACGTGGACAGCTTCTCGATTGTTCAATAGTAGCAGCTATAAGTATAATATCTTTAAGTATAGTTGGACTTGAATATGCGTTTCTTGTAGGACTTTTTGCGGGACTAGCTAATATCATACCATATTTCGGACCCTTTATAGGAGTTGCAGTAGCTGTTGTTATAGGACTACTTAGTCCAGAACCAATAACAGCACTCTATGCACTTATAGTACTAGGTGTAATACAACAAATAGATGGAAATATATTGGTACCAAGAATAGTAGGACAAAGTGTTGGTCTACATCCAGTATTTATACTACTTGCAGTAATTGTTGGAATACAATTCGGGCTTGTAGGAATGATACTAGCAGTACCAACAGCAGGGGTGGTTAAGCTTGTAGTATTAAAGATAGTCGCAGCGAGGAAGAGAAAACTGGAAAGTTGAGAAGAAATAATGGCAGATTAGTAATCTGTCTTTATTTTGTCATTAAGAGGGACTTATTTTCAAAACAAAAAACTCTACAAAAAATTCTTGACTGGTACTTGGAAAAATGATAATATTAGACAAGATAAAAAGCTGGATAAATCATGCAAAGCAATGAAATACATATAACCTAAGAAAAAACATCATAGCAAAATTTAATAAGAGGAATGGTGATTAAAGTTGAAAGTTGAAAGAAAAAACAAAAAAGGGTTCACTTTATTAGAATTATTAGCAGTACTGGTAATACTAGCAGCACTAGCAACAATAGCAATACCAATATTCATGAATAAGAGCGAAACAGCAAAGCAGATAGCACACAATGCAAATGTGAGAATGCTACAACAACAGGCACAGAGCTACCTATTAGCACAAGATAGTATAGTAGATGATACAGACTGTATACCAGAAATGATAGCGGGAGGATATATAAAAGAGCTACCCGCAAATCCGATATATCCAACGGATCCAGAAAAGCAATATAAAGTAGTAGTTTCATCAGCAACAGGAATAGCAACAGTAAATCAGCCACTAGTAGAAGTGACAGGAATAGCAAGTGGAGGAGAACCAGAGCCACCAGTAGTAGCGAATGTACCAGTAGGAAACTACCTAAAATTCGGTACATATAACAATGCAGATATAGTATGGAGAGTAATAAACAAAGTAGACGCAGCATACCTAGATGCAAATCCAGGCTGTGGATTACATGTGGGAGACCTCATGTTATTTAGCGATAAAATAATAAGCCTAAAAGCATTTGACGCAATAGGAGAAAACCTAATAACAGAAGCAGGAGGAGATGCAAATAGAGGATTATACGGAAGTAACTACTGGGATAAAAGCAACCTAAAAGCATGGCTAAACAGTAGTGCAACGAGTGGAGTAGTAGATTGGCTTGGATACTTTTCGCCAACTGCAGCAAGAGTATATGATAGTTGGAATTCATATGATGCAGAAAAAGGCTTTTTGGCAGATGGAAACTTTAATGTAACAGAAAGAAGTAAAATAATGCCTGTAACCCATAAAACAATACTAGCAGATACAGATGCAGCAACAGCCGCAAAAACAGGAGGAACAGAAAGTCATACATATACAGCAACAAATGCAAGTGCAGCAGTAGCAAACTATGCAAGTGCAAACTATAAAGACACAACAGAAAGTGTATTTTTACTAGGAATAAAGGAACTAAACGATTATGTATATAGCAATGGGGCACTGGGAGATGGAGTAGCATGGACAAAAGCATATGTAACAAGTGAAGCAGTAACGCAAAGTAACTATACAAGTGAGCCAACACCATTGACGCAGTATTGGCGTTATTGGCTAAGGGATTGTGTGTCTAATTCGTGCAGCGTCCGGAGCGTGTTCGCGGATGCCGCGGTGAACAACGACAGCGCCTATTACGGTATCAACGGAGTTCGCCCCGCTTTGTTTTTAAGTCCGTCGGGGATGACACTAGATGGAGCGAGCGGAACTAGTGAGGGAGAAGCAAATACGATAACTTGGGAATAAAGAGAGTGCAATAATATAGGAAGAGAAGAGCCGCGGAATTAGTGTTGTACCCGATAAATGGAAACTTAGCTTTGGTATTTTCAAAGTTTAGTTGAATTATACTCGAAGAGTGCAACGGACTTCAAATAAAACTGCCCACGATGGGCAATTTTATTTGAAGGAGCTTTATTTTTAGGAAGAGAAATAGTGAAATTGGAGTAACTAGAGTCAATCAGAGCGACATAATCCCCGATTTTAAAAAGCAAGAATGCAGAAATAAAAGAAAAAATGGGAGGTGGAAGGTAAAATTATGGTTGAACGAGCTGTAAAAATAGAAGTTAAAGGCACTAGTGATGGACAAACAATAGAGTTAAAAACAACAGGGAAATATATTAAAAAGAACGAATCTGAGTATCTAGAGTATTTAGATGATGATAATGTAAGGAACTATATGAAGATAGAAAAAGATTCTATATATCTGACTAAATATACAAATCCACCTACAAACATGATATTTAAAGAAAAAGAGAAGCACGAGTTTAAGTATCAAACACCTTGTGGGTCAATGGATATGTCGATACTTACGAAAGAATTAAAGGTAAATCAACAGGGGTATGATTATGATATATGTATACGATATGATATGATTGTTAGTGAGGAAATAATGGAAAAAGAACTTACCATATTGGTGAGATAGCAGAACTGTGAAAAGTTCTGCTTTTTTATGTTTTTCTACAATACAAATGTGATATAGTACAATTAACAAAGTTCAAATAATAAAGGTATTAATTTGTATTCTGTTCTTTGTGCTTTGTATTTTAAAACAACGGGAGGAAGAGAAATGAGTTTGGTTTATAAGTGTGTAGGCAAGAATATGTTAGTTAAATTTATGGGAGAGATTGATCATCATGAAAGTAAGACTTTGAGAGGAGAAATTGATGATGTAATAGAGAGTGACGACATAAAAAATGTCATATTTGATTTTACAAATGTAGAATTTATGGATAGTTCAGGTATAGGTATGATACTGGGTAGATATAGAAAGGTTGAAGATAAGGATGGGGGAGTTTTTCTTGTAAATGTTAGAGAAAATTTGGACGATATATTTAGAATATCAGGAGTATATAGTGTAGCAAAGAAATATGATACTTTAAGTGAAGCAATGGATGTAGTGTAAAGACTGATATCCGGTACCTAAGAGAGGAGTAATTTATTATGGAAATTGCAAAGTTTGATAATGAAATGAGGTTACAGTTTTTAAATAAGTCAGAGAATGAAAGTTTTGCTAGAGCGACAGTTGCTGCTTTTGTATCCCAGATTGACCCTACTGTAACAGTTATTACAGAAATAAAAACGGCTGTATCAGAAGCAGTTACGAATGCTGTTATATATGCATATGAGGATAAGGAGGATTTTATATACGTAAGATGTGGAATAAAAGATAACGAAGTACATATAACGGTAGAGGATAAAGGAGTTGGAATTGAAAATATAGAGAAGGCAATAGAGCCAGCATATACTTCAAAACCTGAGCTTGAGAGAGCTGGCATGGGTTTTACGATAATGCAAAGTTTTATGGATGAAATAATGATAGAGTCAAAAGTAGGCGCAGGAACTATAGTAAAAATGATAAAAAAGATAGAAGAATAACTATGGTGGTTGATATACTAGAACTAATATATAAAGCCCAAAGTGGCGATAAAGATTCAAAAGAAGCTATAGTTAAGGAAAACCTACAATTAGTGTGGAGTATAGTACGAAGAATTCATACAAGTAGTTATGAAAAAGATGACTTGTTTCAGATAGGATGCATAGGACTTATAAAGGCTATTCAAAATTTTAAAGCAAACTACAATGCCAAATTTTCGACATATGCGTATATATTAATACTATCTGAAATAAAACTTTTCTTAAGGGACGATAGCCCAGTAAAAGTAAGTAGACATGATAAAGAAATATATATAAAAATAAAAAGAGAAAGAGAAAAACTGAAAAGTTTATACAACAGAGAACCAAAAATATCGGAGCTTGCAGGTAATATAGGAGTGTCCGAAAAAGAAATAACATCGGCATTAGAAGTAAAAGAAAATACAAGAATGGAGTACCTATATGACAACATATATAGTTCTGATGGAGCTAATATCATGCTAATAGATAAAATAGAAAGTCCTAAACATGAAAGTGAAGATGTGGAAAATAAGGTATTCATAGACCAAGAACTGAACAAACTAGATAAAGAAGAACAACAAGTAGTTATTCTTAGATATTATGGAGATAAAAAGCAAGATGAGGTTGCCGAAATTTTACATAAGACACAAGTACAGATTTCAAGAATAGAAAAACGTGCGATAGAGAAGATGAGAAATGATTTAGAAGAATGAGAAGTTTGCATTGCATGCTTCTTTTTTGTATAGAATCTGAAAAAAATGGAAAAATAAAATTAAAAAAGCAGAGATGAGGTGATTTCTATATCAAATAATAAAGTATATATAAAGCTAGAAAAGAAGGTGAGTATAACTAGTGATACAAACGTAAAAATATCAGATATTGCAAAGGTCATAGCAGATGAGGTGTTGAAAAGAGAAATTGAGGAGATCAATATATATGAGATAGGTAAACAGAAAAAGTCTTTACACTCAGTTGACATTGTAGATGTTATAAAAAAAATAAGAAATGTTCATCCAGAAGTTGATATAGAGAGTATAGGGGAAAAGGATATTGTAATAGAGTATCTTAATGGAGAAAAAAAACCATCTAGTATGTGGGAATTCATAAAGGTTGCGTTTGTTTGCTTGATAATATTTTTCGGAGCTAGCGTAGCAATAATGACATTTCATACAGATGTCGCTATGCCTGAAGTACATCAAAAGATATACAAAATGTTTACGGGAAATAGCATAGATAAACCGTATATTATACAAATTCCATATTCTATAGGTCTTGCAGTAGGAATTATAGTATTTTTCAATCATTTTTGGCTAAAATTTGAGAATTCTCCAACGCCTCTTGAGGTAGAAATAGATAAGTACCAAGATGAACTCTATAAATGCACAGTGGAAAAAATTAAGAAAAGGAATATAGGATGATTATGAAAGAGATTATTATGATATTAATAGGGCTTGGTGCAGGGATGGCAATAGGGCTTGCGGTAACTGCATTTATAATATCAATTGGGGTAATAACAAAAATGATGAATGTAACGGGGACTAAGAAGTACAGTGATTTATATCAAAACATAATTTTTATAGGAATAATAACGGGAACATTGGCTATGATAATTGATATAAATCTTAGTATAAATGAGATGTGGTTAGGAGTCACGGGATTCTTTTCTGGAATATTTGTTGGAATAGTTGCAATATCGTTAGTTGAGATAATAAATGTTCTACCAGTTATAAAGGAAAGGATAAGGCTTAGAACAGGAATTGTATATGTCGTTATTAGCATAGCATTAGGAAAGATGGTAGGTTCGATAATTTATTGGACGGTCATGAAATGATGAAAACCGGAGGTTTAAAATGGATAAAGCAAAACAGATAAAACAAAATTATAAAGAGATGGTAGAAAGAGCATCGCCAAGTAGTAATATGGGAGTAAATTGTATGTGGGCCTTTTTTGTAGGTGGGACTATATGTGTGATAGGACAGGTAATTACAGATGTTCTAAAAACATATGGATATGGAAAAGATGATGCAGCCATGATTACAACAGTAATACTTATATTTATAGGTGCATTACTTACTGGTCTTAATTTATATGATAATATAGGTAAATATGCGGGAGCGGGATCTATAGTACCAATTACAGGTTTCTCCAATTCTGTTGTCGCACCTGCTATGGAATATAAGAAAGAAGGTTATATATTAGGAATGGGAGCAAGAATGTTCACCGTAGCAGGTCCTGTAATAGTATACGGAGTAATAAGTTCAGTTGCTGTGGGAATAATCTATTACTTTTTCAAGTAAGAATTAAAGAGGACGGTTCCTAAAAATAAGGAACCGACCCCTAAAAACTAAGTACAAATTTACAAAGCATAGGAGTGTGTAATAATTTGAACAAACATTTAGGTAAACAAACTATACGATTTGATAATCCCCCTGTGATTATAGCAACTTCATCTATAGTAGGGCCCAGGGAAGGGGAAGGACCATTAGCAACATATTTTGATACAATAATAGAAGATGAGCTCTATGGAGAAAACACGTGGGAAAAAGCAGAAAGTAAATTAATAGAAAAGGCATTAGATAAAGTTATAGAGAAAGCAAACAAAACTATAGATGATGTAAAATATATAGTAAGTGGAGATTTGTTAAATCAACTTTCAGCAAGCACATTCGGGATAAGAAATTTTAAAATACCTTTCCTAGGCGTGTACGGGGCGTGTTCTACAATGGCAGAAAGTCTAAGTATAGCAGCCATAATAGTAGAAGGAGGTTTTGCTGACTACGTAATTGCGTGTACTTCAAGCCATTTCTGCTGTGCTGAAAAGCAGTTTAGGTCACCTCTAGAATTAGGAGGACAAAGACCGCTTACTTCAACATGGACAGTAACAGGAAGTGGAGCTATATTTTTAGCAGAATCGGGGGAAGGACCTAAGATAACATATGTAACAACGGGGAAAATAGTAGATTTTAACATAAAGGATGCAATGAATATGGGGGCTGTAATGGCACCAGCAGCAGCAGATACGATAATAAACCACTTTATAGATACAGAAAGAGATGAAAATTATTATGATTTGATTATAACAGGAGATTTAGGTAAGGTGGGTAAAGACCTCGTACTAGAAATACTAAAACAGTATAATTATGATATATCAAGCAAATATATGGATTGTGGAATAGAAATATACGAGCCAGACAAACAAGACACACATTCTGGGGGAAGTGGTTGCGGTTGTGGTGCAGTCACACTTGCGGGATATATTTTTAGTGAAATCGGAAAAGGAAAATGGAAAAAAGTATTATTTGTAGCCACTGGAGCAATGCTCAGTCAGGTATCACTTCAACAAGGAGAATCAATACCAGGCATAGCGCATGCGGTAGCGATTGAAAACTAGAGAACAAAGTACAGATAACAAAGTACAGAGTACAAAGAACAATAATAAAAGGCAAGGAGTTATTAATTTTGTACTTTGTTATTTGTATTTTGTACTTTGAAAACCGGAGGTTTTATTATGGATTATGTAAATGCATTTATAGTTGGGGGAATAATTTGTGTCATAGGACAAATTCTATTAGATAAAACACAGTTAATGCCAGCAAGGATATTGGTTTTATTTGTAACACTGGGAGTAATTTTAACTGCACTTGGTATATATGAGCCTATTGTAGATTTTGCGGGTGCAGGGGCAACAGTTCCGTTACCTGGATTTGGATACGCACTTGCTAAAGGTGTAATAGAGGAAGTAAACACGGTGGGATTTATGGGAGTTCTTACAGGTGGATTAAAAGCAACAGCAGCGGGAATAAGTGCAGTTATAGTATTTGGATATCTAATTGCATTAATATTTAATCCAAAAGCAAAGGCATAAACAAAAAAACTAGACAAGATTGTCTAGTTTTTATATCGTTTATAATTTATTGGATTTTGAAGAATAACAATTAATAAAATTATCTAACTGTTGTTTTAGTAGTTTCTTCTGTAGCTACTTTATCTTCAGTAACTTTATCTTCAGTAACATCAGTTACTTTAACATCAGTAACATCAGCAACTTTATCTTCAGTAACTTCAGTTTCTTCAGTAGTAACAGGAGTTTCTTCTGTTGTATTAACTTCTGTTGTACTAACTTCTGGAGTAGTAACTTCTGGAGCTTCAGTTTTAGCGCATCCGAATAATACAGATACTGATAACACAGCAACAAATGCTAGAACTAATAATTTTTTCATTAAACACACCTCCCTGCATACAAATTCTTTAAAAAGAATATCACAAATTTATTTAAATGTAAATAGTAATATAAGAAAAATAAAAAAAAATCAAAAAGCACTTGCATTTTTTGGAAACCTGTGGTAAAATATGAAACATGTGACGCAAGAGTAATGAAGCGAGAGGTTGCCACCGAAGGTGGGTTTTCACGCAGAACGATGTCCAGTTCACGAAACGGACGACAAGCTCACTGTACAAACGTGGATAGTATAAAATAAGTAATAGCTTATTTGTTATATATACGACACACACGGATAAGTGTACAGGGAACCACTGTCGTATGAAATTTTAATACGAAAAGGAGGCTCTTTTTTTATGGCAAACCAAAAAATTAGAATCAATTTAAAAGCATATGATCATAAACTAATTGATCAATCAGCTCAAAAAATAATTGCAACTGCTAAAAAAACAGGTGCACAAGTAAGTGGTCCGATACCATTACCTACAAGAAGAGAGGTAGTGACAATCATTAGAGCGGTTCACAAATATAAGGATTCTAGAGAACAGTTTGAAATGAGGACGCATAAGAGATTGATAGATATCTTGGGTCCATCACAACAAACAGTAGATGCATTAATGAATCTTGACTTGCCAGCAGGTGTAGATATAAAAGTTGATGTAAAATAATAAAACGTAAAGCAGTATTGTAGAAAACTATTAAAATATTTTTAGAATGAATGAAGGAGGGAACATAATGAAAAAGGCTATAATGGCTAAGAAATTGGGTATGACACAAGTGTTTAATGAACAAGGAATGCAAATACCTGTAACAGTACTTGAAGCAGGACCATGTGTGATAACACAAGTGAAAACAGAAGAAAAAGATGGATATAGTGCCGTACAAGTTGGATTTGGAGCAGTTAAAGCACGTAAAGTAACAAAGCCTTTAAAAGGACACTTAGAAAAGTCAGGACTGACAGAAGAAAATTTCAAAAAACACTTAAGCGAATTTAGAATAGATAATGCAGCTTTATATAAAGTGGGTTCTGAAATTAAAGCAGATATATTTTCTGAGGGAGATATAGTTGATGTAACGGGAACTTCAAAAGGTAAAGGGTTTCAAGGATCTATAAAAAGGCATAATCAACATAGAGGGCCTATGACACATGGTTCTAAATCGCATAGAGTATCTGGTTCTATGGGAGCTAATACAAGCCCAGGAAGAGTTAGAAAAGGTAAAAAGCTACCTGGACATATGGGAAGCGTTACTATTACTGTTCAATCGTTAGAAGTAGTTAGAGTTGACATGGAAAGGAATGTAATATTAATAAAAGGTGCAGTTCCAGGAGCAGTAAATTCTATTGTAACTTTAAAAGATGCGATAAAAGCATAGTAATAATGAACAAATATTAAAAAATAGAGAGAAGTATACAATATATGATATATTGTGATTGGAGGAAAAAAGAATGGTAAAAGTAGGAGTTTATAACACACAAGCCGAACAAATAGGCGAGATAGAGCTTAATGAAGCAATATTCGGTGTTGAAATAAATGAAACATTAGTTCATGAAGTTGTTGTAAATCAACTTGCGAACTTGAGACAAGGAACAAAAAGCACCCTAACTCGCGCAGAAGTTAGAGGTGGAGGAAGAAAACCATGGAAGCAAAAAGGAACAGGTAGAGCAAGACAAGGTTCTATACGTTCACCACAATGGAAAGGTGGGGGCATAGTATTTGCACCGAAACCAAGAGATTTTTCCTATACATTAAACAAAAAAGAAAAGAGATTAGCATTAAAATCTGCTTTAACTTCAAGAGTATTACAAAATAAGCTTATAGTTATATCAGAAATAAAAATGGATAGTATAAGAACAAAAGAAATGCAAATAATCTTAAATAACTTTAAAATTAAAAAAGCAGTATTAGTACTTGATGATGGAGATGATAAACACACAAGAAATGTAATTTTATCAGCGAGAAACATACCAGGTATAAAAACATCAGGGGTAAACACATTAAATGTTTATGACATAATGAAGTATGATAACTTTATAGTAACAAGAAGAGCAATAGAAAACATGCAGGAGGTGTACGCATAATGGCTGATTTAAAATATTATGATGTCATTTTAAAACCTGTGATAACAGAAGCTTCTATGAAAAACATGAATGTTCAAGTGCAAAAAGTAAAAAAACAATTAGTTGAAGAAAGTGGTAAAAAAGTTTTGAAAGCTGTTAAAGATAAAACAGGAAAAGTGCAAAGAGAAGAAATAGAAATAAGAAAATATACTTTTCTAGTTAATCCACTATCAACTAAAACTCAAGTAAAAGAAGCGGTTGAAAAAATGTTTGTAGGTGTTAAAGTAAAGGCAATTACAACTTCATTAACTGATGGAAAAACAAAAAGAAGAGGGAACACACAAGGAAAAACAAGTAAAAAGAAGAAAGCGATAGTAACATTAACACAAGACAGCAAGGACATTGAATTATTTGCGAAATAAAAAAGTGTAGGGTTTAGAAATTACAGAAGAATATTTCAACTCTCAACTTAATAAAAGGAGGAAAAAAACGTGGGTATCAGAAAATACAATCCATATACACCGTCAAGAAGAAACATGACAGCTTCTGATTTTTCGGAAATAACAAAAACAATTCCAGAAAAATCATTACTTGCACCAATTAAAAAGAATGCAGGAAGAAATGCACAAGGGAAAATAACTGTTAGACACAGAGGCGGCGGAGAACTAAGAAAGTATAGAATTATAGATTTTAAAAGAGATAAAGATTATATACCAGCAAAAGTAGTAGGTATAGAATATGATCCGAACCGTACAGCCAACATAGCATTGTTAACATATGCAGATGGGGAAAAAAGATATATTATAGCTCCAAAAGGCTTAAAGGTAGGAGAAACTTTAATGAATGGGAAAGATGCAGAAATCAAATTAGGTAACTGCCTACCTATTTCAGCAATACCAGTAGGTTCTATGGTACATAATATAGAAATGATACCAGGAAAAGGAGCTCAAATTGCTCGTGCAGCAGGTATGGAAGCTCAATTAATGGCAAAAGATGAAAAATTTGCAACACTAAAATTGCCATCAAACGAAATGAGACTGATACCTATTAATTGTAAGGCGACTATTGGTCAAGTAGGAAATATTGAACAAGAACTAATCAATATAGGTAATGCAGGTAGAAAAAGACATATGGGAATAAGACCAACTGTTCGTGGATCAGTAATGAACCCTAACGATCACCCTCACGGTGGTGGAGAAGGAAAAACTGGTATAGGTAAAAAAGCACCGGTTACACCTTGGGGTAAACCAGCATTAGGACTTAAGACAAGAAAGAAAAACAAAGCGTCAAATAAATATATCGTAAGAAAAAGAAACGCTAAATAGAATGGAAAATTGAAATAGGAGAATGAAAATAATTTTTTAACTTTCAACTCTCAATTTTCAACTTTCAACTTAAGAAAGGGAGGTAAAATTATGGCTAGATCTTTAAGTAAAGGACCTTATGCAGATCCAAGATTGCTTAAAAAAATAGAAGTAATGAATGAAAAAGACGATAAAAAAGTATTGAAAGTTTGGTCAAGAAGATCAACTATATTTCCACAAATGGTTGGACATACGTTGGGGATACATGATGGTAGAAAACATGTTCCAGTATATATAACAGAAGATATGGTTGGACATAAGTTAGGAGAATTTGCTCAAACAAGAACATATAGAGGACATGGAAGAGGCAAAGAATCTGAAAAAAAATCATCTGTTAAAAAATAAGATAGGAGGGATATAGATGGCTAAAGGACATAGATCTCAGATAAAGAAAGAAAGAAATGAACTAGAAAGACAAAGTAGAAAGCCAATGGCTCATGCTAGGTATGCAAGAATATCACATATGAAAGCTAAATATCTTTTAGATCTTATAAGGGGAAAAGATATTAAGGAAGCATTAGGGATACTAATATACACTACAAGTAAATCGTCAACTGTTATAGAAAAAGTTGTAAGATCTGCTGTAGCAAATGCTGAAAACAACATGGGAATGGATCCAAGTAAATTATTTATTGAGATGGCTACTGCAAATCAAGGACCAAAAATGAAGAGAATCGCAGCAAGATCTAAGGGTCAAGCTGAGGCAAGAGTAATGAAAACAAGTCATATAACTATTGCACTTAATAGTAGATAGGAGGTAGAACATGGGACAAAAAGTAAATCCACATGGGTTAAGAGTTGGAATTAATAAAGGATGGAGTTCAACTTGGTATGCAGAAAAAGATTTTGCTGAGCTTTTGCTAGAAGATAACAAAATAAGAAAGTTTGTAAAAAGCAATTACTATCAAGCAGGAATAGCTGACATACAGATAGAAAGAACTTCAAAAAGAGCTAAAGTAATAATTAAAACTTCAAGACCAGGTATCTTAATAGGTAAGAAAGGTTCGGGAGTAGATAAAATACAAAGCGATATACAAAAATTATCAGAAAACAAGGTACTTGTTGACGTGTTAGAAATAAAGAAACCAGAAAGAAATGCACAACTTGTAGCTGAAAAAATAGCTAGCGAACTCGAAAATCGTGTATCTTTTCGTAAAGCAATGAAGCAAGCTATGCAAAGAGCATTAAAATCAGGAATAAAAGGTATTAAAACATCTGTTTCAGGGCGTCTAGGTGGAGCAGAAATGGCAAGAACAGAACACTATCACGAAGGAACAATACCACTACAAACATTAAGAGCAGATATAGACTACGGGTTTGCAGAAGCTCATACAACTTTTGGAAAAACAGGGGTTAAAGTATGGATATATAACGGAGAAATACTCCCAGTGAAGAAGAAAGATACTGAGGGGGTTGCTGAATAATGTTGATGCCGAAAAGAACAAAAAGACGTACTCAGTTTAGAGGCCGCCTTACAGGAAAAGCAGCAAGAGGAATTACAATAACACAAGGTGAATATGCAATAGTAACAACAGAACCATATTGGCTCAAATCAAATCAAATTGAATCAGCACGTATTGCAATGACAAGATATATGAAGCGTGATGGTAAGGTTTGGGTTAAAGTATTCCCTGATAAGCCAGTATCAGCAAAACCAGCTGAAGTTCGAATGGGTTCTGGAAAAGGTTCGCTTGATTATTGGGCAGCACCTGTTAAACCAGGAAGAATCCTATTTGAAATTGCAGGAGTGTCTGATAAAATTGCAAGAGAAGCTTTAAGGCTTGCAATGCATAAATTACCTGTGAAATGTAAAATTATTTCAAAAGTGGAACAGGAAGGTGATAAGCAGTGAAAACAACTAAAGTTAGAGAAGAGTTAAGACTGAAAAACGATAACGATTTAAATATAGAACTTGTAAGTTTGAAGAAAGAATTATTCAATTTGAGATTTCAAAATGCTACAAATCAACTTCAAAACACTGCAAGAATCAAAGAAGTAAAGAAAGGCATAGCAAGAGTTCAAACAATAATAACTGAAAAGAAACTAGTAAACAATTGAAAATGAAAATGGAAAATGAAAGAGTGTTAAGTATTTAATAACTTTCAACTTTCAACTTGCAACTTTCAATTTTATAAAGAGGAGGTATTTCTGTGACTGAAAGAAATTATAGAAAAACAAGAGTAGGGGTAGTAACTAGTGACAAAATGGACAAAACTGTAGTTGTGTCTGTTGTAAACAATGTTAAACATCCTTTATACGGAAAAATTGTTAAAAGAACATATAAGTTAAAAGCTCACGATGAAAGCAATGAATGCAAAATCGGAGACAAAGTAAAAGTTATGGAGACAAGAGCACTTTCTAAAGATAAAAGATGGAGACTTGTTAACATAGTAGAAAAGGCGAAATAGTGAAGGAGGGAATTATTCATGATTCAACAACAAACAAGATTAAAGGTAGCTGATAATACAGGAGCCAAGGAAATAATGTGCATCAGAGTTATGGGTGGATCTACGAGAAAGTTTGGTAATATTGGAGATATAATAATAGCTGCCGTTAAAGAAGCAACACCCGGGGGCGTTGTTAAAAAAGGTGACGTTGTAAAAGCTGTAATAGTAAGAACTGTAAAGGGACTTGGTAGAAAAGATGGTTCTCACATTAGATTTGATGAAAATGCAGCAGTTATAATAAAGGATGATTTATCTCCAAGAGGAACTCGTATATTTGGACCAGTAGCAAGAGAAGTAAAAGAAAGAAAATTCACAAAAATAGCATCACTAGCACCAGAAGTTTTATAAAGAAGGAGGTTTTATTAATGGCTTTAGCAAAGCTTAAGAAAGGTGATAAGGTAGTAGTTATCGCGGGTAAGGACAAAGGAACAAAGAGCGAAATATTAGGTATAGATGCAAAAAACAGTAAAGTTATTGTTAAAGGTGTAAACATGATTAAAAAGCATCAAAAAGCTAATGCACAAACAAAGCAGGGCGGAATATTTTCTAGAGAAGGCGCAATAGAATTATCTAATGTTATGTATTTACATAACGGTCAGCCTACAAGAATTGGAGTTAAAGTATCAGAGGACAAAAAGACTGGTAAAGTAGAAAAAAACAGAGTTGCGAAGAAAACAGGAGAAATAATAGATTAGTTCCTGAGAGGAGGTAAACAAATTGGAAAGAATGAAAGAAGTATATGATAAAGTTATAATTCCTGAAATGATGAAAAAATTTAACTATAAAAACAAAATGGCAGTACCTAAGATAGAAAAGATGATAATTAACATGGGACTTGGGGAAGCTAAGGAAAACCAAAAAATTATTGAATTTGCAGTGGGAGACATGAGAAAAATAGCTGGACAACAGCCTGTTGTTACAAAATCTAAAAAGTCAATTGCCGGATTTAAAATACGAGAAGGATTATCAATAGGTTGCAAAGTAACTATGAGAGGGAAAAATATGTATAGTTTCCTAGAAAGACTTATAAATTTTGCATTGCCAAGAGTTAGAGACTTCCAAGGAGTTAGTTCAAACTCATTCGATGGAAGGGGAAATTATTCTTTGGGAATAAGAGAACAACTGATATTTCCTGAAATAGATTTTGATAAAATAGATAAAATTAGAGGTATGAATATAGTATTTGTAACTACTGCTAAAACTGATGAAGAAGCAAGAGAATTGTTAAGTCTGTTTGGAATGCCATTCAGAAAAAAATAAAGGAGGTTAGACAATGGCTAAAAAATCTTTGAAACTTAAACAAAGTAGAGAACAGAAATTTTCTACTAGAGAATATACAAGATGTACAATATGCGGAAGACCTCATGCGGTGTTAAGAAAATTTGGAATTTGTCGTATATGCTTTAGAGATTTAGCATATAAAGGAGAAATACCAGGTGTCAGAAAAGCCAGCTGGTAATTGAAAGGAGGATTTAAAATATGCAAATGTCAGATCCAATTGCAGATATGTTAACAAGAATAAGAAATGCGAATACAGCTAAACATAATACGGTAGATGTGCCAGTATCAAAAATAAAATTATCTATAGCAGATATATTAACTAACGAAGGGTACATTAAAGGTTATGAAGTGGTAGGCGAGGGTGTAAAGAAAAGCATAAGAATAACATTAAAATATGGGAAAAATAAGAATGAAAAAGTAATAACAGGTTTAAAAAGAATATCTAAACCAGGACTTAGAGTATATGCTTCAAATGAAGAACTTCCTAGGGTGTTAGGTGGACTTGGAATAGCAATTATATCTACTAATAAAGGAATTTACACAGACAAGGTTGCAAGGAATGAAAATGTAGGCGGAGAAATACTAGCATACATATGGTAAAAATGTAGTCTGAACCGAGTAAATCAAGAAAGCCTTCACGAGGTGAAGTGTGCATTTATTGAGAGGAGAATAGAAATGTCTAGAATAGGTAAAAAACCAATAATATTACCAAAGGATGTAGTTGTAACACTATCTGAGGGTAATCAAGTAATAGTTAAAGGACCAAAAGGAACTTTGGAAAGAAAATTACCAACAGAAATGAATATTAAATTAGAAAATAACGAGTTAATAGTGGAGAGACCAAGTGATTTAAAAATGATGAAATCATTACACGGATTAACAAGAACTCTTCTTGCTAATATGGTAGAGGGAGTAGAAAAAGGATATGCAAAGGAACTTCAAATAAATGGTGTTGGATACAAAGCGGCTAAACAAGGCACAAAATTAGTATTAGCCTTAGGGTATTCTCACCCAGTAGAATTAGAAGATCCAGAGGGTGTTTTGACAGAAGTTCCAGAGCCAACAAAGATCATAGTAAAAGGTATAGATAAAGAAAAAGTAGGGCAATTTGCAGCTGTAATAAGAAGCAAACGTGAACCTGAACCATATAAAGGTAAGGGAATAAAATATGCTAACGAAGTTATAAGACGTAAAGAAGGAAAATCAGGTAAGAAGTAGTAAATTGAAAACGAGAGAAAAGTTTTTAACTTTCAACTTTCAACTTTCAATTTTCAACTTATAAAGGGAGGTAAGAATAATGAGTAAGAAATTATCGCGTTCTGAAGCGAGAGTAGATAAGCACGCAAGGATAAGAAATAAAATACGTGGAACAGAAGAAAGACCAAGATTATGCGTATTTAAAAGTTTACATCATATATCAGCACAAATTATAAATGATGAAACAGGTAATACAATTGCATCGGCTTCAACTCAGGAAAAAGAAATTGCACAAAAATTAAAAAATACAGCGAATATAGAAGCGGCTAAACTCATAGGTGAAGTATTAGCAAAAAGAGCTATGGAAAAAGGAATAAAAGTAGTTGTTTTTGACAGAAGTGGATACATATACCATGGGAAAGTAAAGATGTTAGCAGACGGCGCTAGAGAAGTTGGATTAGATTTTTAATTAAAGGAGGGTCAAGAATGTCAACTAAAATAGATACAAGTAAAATGGAATTAAAAGAAAAAGTTGTATCAGTAAAGCGTGTTACAAAAGTTGTAAAAGGCGGACGTAACTTTAGATTTGCTGTAGTAGTTGTTGTAGGAAATCATGATGGATGTGTTGGTGTTGGAACTGGAAAATCTATTGAAATACCAGATGCTATTAAAAAAGCAATAGAAGATGCAAAAAAACACATGATATATGTTCCTAGAAATGAAGATGGTAGTATATATCATCAAAACACAGGTAAAGCAGTGAGTTCTGAAGTGTTAATCAAACCAGCTCCAGAAGGAACAGGAGTTATAGCGGGTGGTACTGCACGTGCAGTACTTGAGCTTGCAGGAATAAAAAATATCAGATCAAAATCTTTAGGTTCAAATAACAAGAGAAATGTTGTAAGTGCAACAATAGAGGCTTTAAAAACTCTTAAAAAGCCAGAAGATGTGGCAAGAGCAAGAGGTAAAAAATTGTCAGAAATAATAGGATAGGAGGCTTCGAATATGGCCAAAACTTTGAAAATAACATTAGTAAGATCAAAAATTGCAGCTAAACCGAACCAAGTGCTTACTGTAAAGGCATTAGGATTAAACAAAATCAACTCTACAGTAGAGCAAAAAGACAATTTAGCAATAAGAGGCATGATAAACACAGTAAAACACTTAGTAAAAGTGGAAGAAATTTAATAAATTGAAAATGCAAAATGCAAAATGGAAAAATGAAAATGGAAAACAAAAGAAGTATAAAATTTAATATGTAATTAATATTTTTTTACTTTCAACTTTCAATTTTCAACTTTCAATTTAGATAAGGGGGTAAAATATGAACTTACATGAACTTAAACCAGCAGAAGGATCAAAATTTGTGAAAAGAATTAAAGGTAGAGGAAATGCTTCTGGAAATGGAAAGACTGCTGGAAAAGGCCACAAAGGACAAAAGGCTCGTGCTGGTGGAGGAGTGAGACCAGGTTTCGAGGGTGGACAGATGCCTTTGTACAGAAGATTACCAAAAAGAGGATTTACTTGCAGAAACTCAAAAGACATAGTTGCTTTAAATGTAAGCAGATTAGAAGTATTTGAGGACGGTACAGTTGTTGGGATAGAAATGTTAATAGAATCAGGAATAATATCTAGAGCTCGTGATGGCGTTAAGATATTAGGTAACGGAGAACTAACAAAAAAACTAACCGTAAAAGCTAATTATTTTAGCGAAACTGCCAAAGAAAAAATAGAAAATGCGGGCGGAAAAACAGAGGTGATATAAGTGCTTCAAACTTTTGCAAATGCTTTCAAGATACCAAACTTGAGAAAAAAGATATTATATACGCTATTTATGATAGTGATAATAAGACTCGGTGCGAGTGTTCCTGTGCCAGGAGTTAACACAACAGTTCTTGAGAATATATTTAATCAATTTTCAGAAGGATTAGGTATGATAGATACTTTATCAGGAGGAACACTTAAAAACATGTCGCTTTTTGCGATGGGAGTACTTCCTTATATCAATGCATCTATTATAATGCAACTACTTACAGTTGCTGTACCGGCACTTGAGAAAATTAATAAAGAAGAAGATGGCAGAAAAAGGATAAGCAAATATACTAGATATTTAGCAATAGCACTATCTGCTATCCAAGCTGCAGGAATCACATTTGCCTTAAGAGGCCAAGGTATACTTAAAGATCCGTCAGCATTATCGTATACAGTTGCAATACTTACAATGGTTGCAGGTACAGCGATATTAATATGGATAGGAGATCAAATAACAGAAAAAGGTATAGGTAATGGAATATCGCTAATAATTTTTATTAATATATTAGCAAGACTTCCAATTACTTTAGCAGAGATATGGACCAAATCTGACAATAGTCCTATTAAATATGGATTAATAGTAGGAGTATTTATATTAGTCATAGCATTTGTTGTATTTGTACAAGATGCAGAAAGAAGGATACCTGTAGAATATGCAAAAAGATTAGCTGGAAGACAGGTATATGGAGGGCAATCAAATCATATACCAATTAAGGTTAACTTATCAGGGGTTATGCCTATAATATTTGCATCAAGTATACTTCAATTTCCAGTAGCTATTAAAGAATTTGTTACAGTTTCAGGAGCAAAGTTACCTGATGGGGTTAGTGGAGTAATAAATGCGTTAGGAACACATCAACCAATAGGAATTATATTGTATGCAGTGTTAATATTATTCTTTGCTTATTTTTACACAACAATACAATTTAATCCTGTCGATTTTGCAGATAATTTGAAAAAAAGCGGTGGAGTAATATCAGGGATAAGACCAGGACAACCAACTGTTGACTTTATAACATATATATTAAATCACATTACACTTGTAGGGGCAGCATTTTTAGCGATAATTGCATTACTTCCTATAGTGTTTGGTAATGCTATAAATATGACAAGTCTTGGTTTTACAGGAACATCTATATTAATTGCAGTAGGTGTAGCACTTGACATACTTAAACAACTTGAAGCTAATATGGTGGTCAGACATTATAAAGGATTTTTATCATAAGAGTAAGTAATTAAAACAAAAGCAATATTTTAATGAAGGTAGAAGGTGGAAGGTTGATGATAATTATACTCATGGGAGCGCCAGGAGTAGGGAAGGGAACGCAGTCAGTAGCATTATCTAAATGGCTAAAAATCCCTCATATAGCTCTTGGAGACATTTTAAGAAAGAATGTTTTAGAACAGACCAAGATAGGGAAAGAAGCAGAAGATTTTATGAAAAATGGACTGCTTGTACCGGACGAAGTAATAATAGAAGTTGTAAATAGCAGAATACAAGAAGATGATTGCGAAAAAGGTTTTATATTAGATGGGTTTCCGAGGACAATCACTCAAGCTGAAGATTTGGAAAAATTACTTGGGAGTGAAGGTAAAAAAGCGACTGCAGTATTTAATATAGAAGCAGAATATAAACATCTATTAGAAAGAATTATTGGTAGAAGAGTTTGCAAAAACTGCGGTGCAACATATCATGTGTTACATCATAAATCTCAAAATGGACGTCACTGTGATGTTTGTGGAGAAGAGTTGGTGCAAAGAAAAGATGACACAGAAGAAACTTTAAATAACAGGATAAAGGAGTACGAAGAGCAAACAAAACCACTTATTGGGTTTTATGAAGAAAGAGGACTCCTTATTACAATAAATGCAGAAGATATAAAAGAAAATATAACAGAAAGAATATTAAAACATTTAGGAGAGAGTGTCTAATGAGTGTTAGAATATATAATGAAACGCAGCTTGATTATATTAGGCAAGCTGGAACAATCTTACATGAGACATTAGAAATGCTACAAACTCATATAGTATCGGGTGTGAAAACTAAAGAACTAGATAGGTTAGCTGAAGAATTTATAAAGAAGAACAATGCAGATGCCCCTTGTAAAGGGTATAAAGGTTATCCTGCAAGTATATGTTCATCTATAAACGAGGAACTAATACATGGGATACCAAGCAATCGAAAAATAAGTAATGGTGACATAATAAGCATAGATATTGTTGTTAGATATAAAGATTATCATGCAGATGCTACTAGAAGCTTTATAGTAGGAAGTACAGAAGAAAAAAACAAAAAGCTTCTAGAAGTAGCTGAAAAAAGTTTCTTCGAAGGTATAAAATACGCAAGAGAGAACTTTTATATAAGCGATATATCAAAAAGTATACAGCAATATGTTGAGCAAAATGGTTTTAGTGTCATAAGAGATTTCGTAGGACATGGAGTGGGGCGTAACATGCATGAAGAACCAGAAATTCCAAACTTTTTTAATGGGACAAAAGGAACAAGACTTCAAAAGGGTATGGTTCTAGCTATAGAACCGATGATAGCAGAAGGCAAACCAGAAATAAAGGTTATGCCTGATGGTTGGACTATTGTTATGAAAGACAGTAAAAATTCCGCACACTATGAGAACACGATAATCATAACAGATAAAGAAGCTGAAATCGTTACTTAAGGAACAAAACATTTTAAAGGAGTAGTATATGTTAGATTATAGCAAGGGTCAAGTAGTAATGTCTAAAGCCGGCAGAGATAAAGGCAAAATTCTTATAATACTTGATACAAGAGATGATTATGTATATATAGCAGATGGTAAGGATAGAAAGCTAGAGAAACCAAAAGCAAAAAAGAAAAAACATATACAAATTACAAATTATATAGATAGTGCAGTAGTGCAAAAAATCGAAAATGCTGAGAAGATAAATAACTCAGATATAAGAAAAGCAATAGAAAAGTACATGACTATTATGCGTGGCTAATGGTATGTATTAATAAAGAAAGAAAGTCGCCATGCGGCTTTCCAAGAAAATGTGCTATGCATTGCGAATTGAAGTTGGGAGGTATTGCCTTGGCAAAGACTGATATTATTGAAGTTGAAGGAACTGTTATGGAAAAGTTACCTAATACTATGTTTAAAGTAAAACTTGAAAATGGACACCAAGTTTTAGCTCATATCTCGGGTAAACTCCGAATGCATTTTATCAAAATATTACCTGGAGATAAAGTAACAGTAGAAATGTCCCCATATGACTTATCAAAAGCTAGAATCATATGGAGAGAGAAATAAAAAATGAGAATGTGATAGAGAGATAAAGTATAAATGAAACTTATCACATTATCACGTAATAGATCGAATTAAAGGAGGGTTATCTATGAAAGTTAGATCATCAGTAAAGCCTATATGTGAAAAGTGTAAGATAATTAAAAGAAAAGGTCAAGTAAGAATTATTTGTGATAATCCAAAGCATAAGCAAAAACAAGGATGAATTAACAAAAATTTCCTTATTGTCATTAAAAACAGTTGACAAAAACTGTATCTTACGGTATAATTAAGTCTTGTTAAACTTAAAAGAGGCGGAGTACAAAAGTTGTTAAATAACTTTTGGGCGACTAGTGACTAATAACTAGTGACTAGTAAAAAACAAATAGTGCTACATAATTAGCACAGAATCGGTTAATAGTAGCAAAGCTACAAATTAAAGATTTGTTAAAAGAATGAAAATGGAAATGAGGACAAAAATAATTTGATCTTCAACTTTCAACTTTCAACTTTCAATTATTTTTGAAATGGGGGTGTACAGATTGGCACGTATAGCAGGTATAGACTTACCAAGAGAAAAACGAGTTGAAATAGGCTTGACATATATTTTTGGTATCGGTCGTGCAAGTTCAAACAGAATTTTAAAAGAAACTGGGGTTAACCCAGACACTAGAGTGAGAGACTTAACAGATGACGAGGTTTCAAAAATACGTAAAACTATAGAAGAAACTCAAGTTATAGAGGGAGATCTCAGACGCGGAATAGCTCTTGATATTAAGAGACTTATGGAAATAGGATGTTACAGAGGCATTCGTCATAGAAAAGGATTACCAGTAAGAGGACAAAGAACAAAAACAAATGCTAGAACAAGAAAAGGTCCTAGAAGGACTATGGCAAACAAGAAAAAATAGTGTAAGGAGGTAAAGGATTAGATGGCACAAAAACAAGTTAAAAAAGCTGGAGCAACAGCAACACGTAAACGTCGTGTAAAGAAACATATTGAAAGCGGAAGTGCACATATACAGTCTACATTTAACAATACTATAGTTACATTGACAGATGAAGCTGGAAACGCTGTATCTTGGGCAAGTGCAGGTCAAATGGGGTTTAAAGGTTCTAAAAAATCTACACCTTATGCAGCTCAAATAATTGCAGAACAAGCAGCGAAGATAGGTATGGAACAAGGATTGAAAAGAGTAGATGTATACGTAAAGGGTCCAGGATCTGGAAGAGAAGCTGCTATTCGTGCATTACAAGTAGCAGGACTTGAAGTTACTGCAATAAAAGACGTATCTTCTGTACCACACAATGGTTGCAGACCACCAAAAAGAAGAAGAGTGTAGTCAAAGTACAGTATATAAATGTGTGGGTTTAGTTTGTTATGCTCACACTGTGGCATAGAATTATTATTTTGTGTTCACGTAAAAACATAAAACAGGTTTACTTTGTAAACTTCCAGTTCAATTTGTTTGGGCTGACTATAGAAGGAGGAAGAAGAATAAAATGGCAAGATATATAGGACCAAAATGCAAATTATGTCGTAGAGAAGGATTAAAACTTTTCTTAAAAGGTGAAAGATGTTACACAGGTAAATGTGCTATTGATAAGAGACCATATGCTCCAGGGCAACATGGCCAAAAGAGAAAGAAATTATCAGAGTATGGAATACAGCTTAGAGAAAAACAAAAAGCAAAAAGATATTATGGAGTATTAGAAGCACAATTTAGAAATTATTTTGAAAAAGCAGACCAAGAAAAAGGTATAACTGGTGAAAACTTGTTAAGATACCTTGAACTTAGACTTGACAACGTAATATATAGATTAGGTTTTGCAAGCTCAAGAACAGAAGCAAGACAATTTGTAAGACATAATCATGTTATTGTAAATGGACAAAAAGTTAATATTCCTTCTTATGGAGTATCAGCAGGAGATGTTATTGAGATAAAAGAAAATTCTAAATCTATGACAAAATTTAAAGATGCTGCAGAAACTTCTAACGGGGCAATAATTCCTGAATGGATGGAAAAAGATGCAAAAATGCTAAAGGGAAAAATAACGCAAGTTCCATCAAGAACACAAATTAATGTGCCAATTGAAGAAACGCTAATAATTGAGTTGTATTCTAAATAACCCAGATATCAGATATCGGATATCAGTTATCGGATGTCATAATTTTAAAAAATTTTGCAGTGCAAAATTTTACAAAAACAGTGCACTGCAAATTGTGCATTGTGAATTGTAATTAATGGGGGGAATAATATAATGTTTCAATTTCAAAAGCCTCAAATCGAAATTATTGATGTGTCTGAAGATAAAAAATACGGAAAGTTTGTTATTGAGCCACTAGAAAGAGGTTTTGCAACAACTTTGGGTAATAGTCTAAGAAGGATTCTTCTTTCATCATTACCAGGAGTAGCAATAAGCTCAGTTAAAATTAGTGGAGTTCAACATGAATTTAGCACAGTACCAGGTGTTAAAGAAGATGTTGTAGAAATAATATTAAACTTGAAGGGTTTAGCTTTAAAATGTAATGATGAAGATATTACAGAGAAGATATTGTATATAGATGTAAAAGGTGAAAGAAAAGTAACTGCCGGAGATATACAACTTGACTCAGATATTGAAATAGTGAATAAGGATTTACATATAGCAACACTTGGGGATCCAAACGCAAAATTATATATGGAAATCAAGATAACTAAGGGCAGAGGATATAAAGGTGCAGAAAAAAATAAAAATGAAGGCGATCCAATAGGGGTACTTGCTATAGATTCAATATACACACCTATAACAAGAGTTAATTTTGCAACTGAGAAAACTCGCGTAGAGCAAGTAATAGACTACGATAGACTAATAATGGAAGTATGGACAAATGGTACAATACAACCAGATGAAGCTATAAGTCTTGCTGCAAAGATAATGAATGAACATTTGAAATTGTTTATTGATTTATCTGAAAATGCTAAGAAAGCAGAGATCATGGTAAAGAAAGAAGAAGATGAAACACAAAAAATTCTTGATACAACTATTGAGGAACTAGATTTTTCTGTTAGATCATATAATTGTTTAAAGAGAGCGGGAATAAATTCAGTTGGCGAATTAGTTCAAAAAACAGAAATAGAGCTCATTAAGGTTAGAAATTTAGGAAAAAAATCAATAGATGAAGTTATGTTTAAATTAAAAGATCTAGGTCTTAATTTAAGAAAAGAAGAAGAATAAAACAATGGATACGGTATATGAAAGGAGGCACAAAAATGGCAGTTAATAGAAAACTGGGTAGAGACTCTGCTGCAAGGCGTGCATTGCTTAGAAATCAAGTAACTAATTTACTATATCATGGTAAAATAGAGACAACAGATGCTAAAGCAAAGGAAGTAAGAAAAATTGCAGAAAAGTTAATATCAATAGCAGTAAAAGAAAAAGATAATTTTGAAGAAGTAAAGGTAGTTTCAAAAGTACCAAAAAAAGATAAAGAGGGAAAAAGAGTAAAGGAAGTTGTAAATGGCAAAAAGGTAACTGTTTATGATGAAGTTGAAAAAGTTATAAAAAAAGATATGCCATCAAGATTAAATGCAAGAAGACAAATAATGGGATTTATAATGCCTGTTAAAGAAGTCGGAGATTTAAGAAAACAAAGAAGTACAACAACAAGTGTAAATATGATGAATAAGTTATTCGAAGAAATAGCACCAAAATACACAGAGAGAAAAGGTGGATATACTCGTATAATAAAGATAGGTCAAAGAAGAGGCGACGCAGCAGATATGGTCGTAATAGAGCTAGTTTAATCTAAAATGCTACGAAACACATATGACAGTGCTAAAAATTTTCAATGGCAAGGGATGAACGGCAAGTGGTAATTGGTAACTAATCAAGGAGTTGACGCACATGAAGAAGAGCTTAATATATATGCTTTTAGTGGTATTTTGTGTAATGTTCACTGCGTGTATGAGCAATAACGTATATAAGAGCAAAACCAATAACTTTTCTATAAGTTATCCACAAGGTTGGGAAAAAAAATCTGGGGCAATGGGAACGGAAGCAACAATTTACTCGCCTAACCAAGGAAAAGATGATAAATATAGAGAAAATATAGATTTGTTTGCAGAAACTAAAAAAAATGAAAGAACATTAGATCAATATTTTGAAAGTGTTATTATGGTTCAATCGAAAAAGCTTGTAGAAGGATATACTAATGAAAAAGTAGAAAAAACAACGTTAAGTGGAGAAGATGCTTATAAGTTATCATTTTCTATAAATATATCAGGAGTAAATCTTGATATATTAAGATATATAGTAAAACATAATGATAAATTTTATGTTTTAACATTTAGCGTAGAATCATCACAAGCTGAAAATTATACAAAGCAAATGAAAGAAATATTAGAAAGCTTTAAATTTGTCAGCTAAATATCAGTAATTAGAAAAAATTCCGGATCTCAGATAACTGAGTGATCGGAATTTTTTGTATATTAAAATATTTACTTAATACTAATATGTTTTTGAAAAGATATCTATTTGAATGCTCGCATAATGCCCATGGAGTGTCATCATGAGGAACGTTCTTTGGACGTGGCGATCTCATCTTTGAAAACGATTGTCTATAAAGAAGAATGAAGAATGGAACGTTATATAATTTTTTCCAAAAGCTATTGCAAAAAAGATAGGAATTTGTTAAAATAGGTATAGGTATAGGTATAGGCGTAAAATCGCATATTTGTGTGGTGTTTTGCAAAACCATTTCATATATATATAACACAAAAAAATATCCTAGCACTAAATAACCAATAGAAAAAATATGTTTAATGGAGGTTGTCATGAGAAAAATGCACGATACTAGAAGAAATACTAAGAAAGGTTTTACTTTACTTGAGTGTGCGTACTGCTAAGTTGTTATTGTACAATTGGTGAAAATCCAATCGGGTAAGTGCGAGTCGGCACTCCTGTACTTAGCCTTGGGGACTGTAAAAGAATGAACAATTGCGGTAACGCACAGGCTTAAGCGTAGGCAAAGGAGAAAGCGAACCAAAATCAATAGATGAAGCGTAACATAGACCCGGAAATAGGTGTATAAGTCGGAGAGGTCGATGGTAAGTTCGAGCCCGCAGACAAAATCTACTATGTGCAAATCGGCTAAAGTGATAGTAGACTCTCCTCGGGGCACAGAGCTTGGTGAGCTTGACAACGCATACAAAAGGGAAACGACAACAGGGGTATCGCGTACAATAAGCAAAACAGTAGAGAGCCACTAAGTCCTCGAAAGAGAAGTAGAAACAAGCCAATAAGGTAAGGGACTATAGAACTTAGTGGCAGTCGGATTATCTCATAGTACTGAAGAAACTTGTGAAAGCA
>C687J13239_1000186_pt1 | contig 41785 bp, 31 predicted proteins | sample RifGroD2_FD_13239 | JGI IMG/M metagenome (IMG submission 13239) | reverse complement strand
GCGAAACTCGTTGTGGAAAAAATTGCCTCGGAGCGGCTGGAGGAGGCCCGCCTGCGTGCGCAGGCAAGCCTGCCATCGCCTGCGGCTCAGGCCGCTGGCTGACTGACCCGGCCGCACGCGCGGGCATAGGCGCGGCTCCTTTTTCCTTTATGAGATTCAGATGTTCCTTGCAATACACAGGCCGATTCGGGTCAGGCACGAAAACAACCTGCGTTTTCTGGCCGCAAACAAAACAATGAGCGTCGTAAAGCGGTTTTTGCGGCGCGAATGAAGCGCCCGCCCGGGCGGACATGCCTTCCCCCGCCTCGGCGGCGAAGCTGGCCCCCGAAACAGACGCTTCAATCGGCCGAGACCACTCAATAATTTTTTGTTCAACTTCTTCGCGGGCGGTTCCGTATCTTTCTCTTGAACGCTTGATAATCTCGTCGCGATAACTCACTTCGGGTTTTGGAATCGGCGGCAAGGTCGCAGCCGAAAACGGTCTTGAAGCGATGCCGTCGATCATTAACTTCAAATAAATGCTCGCGAAACCCAGATTCACTATATCGTTCAACATAAATTCCGGGCTGAATTCTTTTTCCAAAAATTCGGCGTCGGCCCCGCCGACCCGGCAGGTTATCATCGTTCCGACATTCCCGAAAACCGCGTCCCTGACTTCTTCCTGAACTTGAGTGATGTATTGATGAGCCAGCGTCAAATTAAGACGGTATTTTCTGGCTTCGGACAATATGTTGGCGAACGATTCGGTTGAAAAATTCTGAAACTCGTCAACGTAAAGAAAAAAATCTTTGCGCTCCTCTTCAGGCGTATCAACCCGCGACATGGCGGCCAACTGAATCTTTGTGATAAGCATCGCGCCGAAAAGCGCCGAATTATCTTCGCCGATCCTGCCCTTGGAAAGATTCATAATCACAATCTTCCCTTCGTCCATCGCTTTTCGGATATCAATGGCCGAATGAGTTTGTCCGACAATGTTGCGGATCAACGAGCTTGTCAAAAATTGACCGACTTTATTTTGAATCGGCGCGACGGCTTCGGTCTGGAATTTATCCGAATACTTGGCGAATTCCTCCGTCCAAAAACTCTTTACCACGGGGTCTTTAAGCTGTTCAACGATTTTCTTCCTAAACTGTTTGTCAACAAGCATCCTCATAATCCCCAAAAGAGTGCTGTCCGGAACTTCAAGAAGCGCCATAATGGTGTTTCGTAAAACATGCTCAAGCCGCGGGCCCCATGTCTCGGCCCATAATTTATGAAAAACGCCGACAAGACCCGAAGCCATCAAATGCCGCTTGTCAGGGTCAACATTTTCAATCGCGTTAAAAGCAATCGGAAATTGAATATCCGCCGGATTAAAATAGATCACGTCGTCAATCCGCTCTTCCGGAATGTAATCAAGGAGCTTTTCGGCGGTATCGCCGTGCGGATCCATGAAACCAATGCCTTCGCCGGACTGTATGTCCTGGATGGCCATATTTTCCAGAATCGTGGTCTTGCCCATGCCGGTCTTTCCGATGACGTACACGTGTTTGCGCCGGTCCTGGCGCTTTATTCCGAATCTGGTTCGCTTGTCGCGAAAATTTGCCTCCGCGAAATATGTGATATCGTCCATAGTGTTTTTATTATGTCGGCAGACCGATTGGCGGCTCGCCTTTCTTGGCTTCTATCCGGCGAACCGTCGGCGCTTCAATGATGTAAGTCGGATAATGATAAATCGTCGCCCATTCTTCAATGTTCAAAACAAAGGGTTTGGACGTAAACATTCTAAGTTTATACGCGTTCAAAAGCCGTCTTTTTTTGGCGTATTCCCGCCGCTTTTTGAAAAAATAATCAACCGACGTGCTTGCCAGCTTATTTGGCCTGAAGCCGTTGAGATTCAAAGTATTGAACAATTTGAAAGTTCCGATAATTGCCGAAATGTTCCCGCGGGAAAAAATGTCGCTTCGGCCGATGTAAATGAAACGAATAGCCGTATCCATCCCGATTTTTGAAAGGTTCATTTCTATCGCCGCGACAACTTCTTTTTCGCCCGGCGACAAATATTGCATCAAAGAAGCCATTGCTTCTTTTTTTTCGTCCGCGGAAAGCTGTTCGGGAATTTTGTACAAGCCGATGATTAAATCCCGGAAAAACTGACCGACCCAGACAAGGGCTTTCCACAAAGGACCTTCTTTTGACGGAATTTTCTTGCCGATTAATTTCGCGACCAGCGCGTCTCCCTTCTTTTTCCATTCGTCGTCCGCCGGTTTGACAAGATATTGAAGCCAGATTTGTTCGCCGTCTTTTAGTTTGCTCAAAACCTCCGCGAGGTTCGCCAGCGGATCAAGCCGTTTTTCTTCAACCTGTTCCTCAAACGCGATGTATGTTCTGATGGGATAAGCGTCTTCTTTCACTAATACGAATTCCGTGCCCCACAGATTATAATCCTTGTTCGGAACGTCTTCGGGCACGTCAAAAACATAATCCGGCGCCTCTTTGATTTCGGCGTCCGGATACTGGGAATAGATGTTCGCTTCAACCAAATTTCTGAAGCCGACCGGAGTGCGAATAAAAAAATAAATGTCGCCGTTTTTGCCGACTATCTCGCAACTCATCCACTGCTGAATCTTTCCCTCCCACCATTTTTCCACGAAATTCGCGCCGCTTTTGACGCCGGACAATCCGGCGAAAAACTGCTCCATCGCCTTGGGCGTCTTTAATATTTCTTTCGGAATTTTAACCTCCAAAAGCACCCAGTTTATCGCTTTGGCGGTTAAAGTTTGGATGTAAACGAGCCAAAGAGCTCTAAAGAGTAAAAATAAGACTATTGGTGAATATATCCACCAATAGCTTAAAAAAATATCTACGGTTTTTGCCAAAAAGTAAGGCATCGTTGGCCGTTATGCTTCGGCGGTAATCGCTTTGTCTTTAAGCGAATATTTGCCGTCCGCGGTCCGTTCAAAATAATTCCTGTTCTGAAGATTCAATAAAATCGTATTTGCCTTCACCAAACGCTGAGCCGTTACTTTGTTGATGATTTCGTCTTTGGAAAGAGGCCGGCGGCTTTTTTTAAACAAGTTTAACAAAACATCCTTGACAGTTCCGGGTTCATAACCCCAGTCCTTCAAAGCGTAAATTCCCCGGCCGATCAGCACGAAACGCTGGTCTTTAATCAGTTCGTTGTGGACCGTCTGCGGATGCGCCGAACGCGAATCAAAAGAGGCCTTATTTATATGCTCGGCGACTTCCCGGAAATGAAGGGGCTTGCCGTGCCTCTTGAAAATTAAATGGGCCTTGTCGCGAACGCCGCGGGGATTGATGTCGGCCCAATGAACGAGTCCGTATTCGCCGAACGGATTGTTCGCTATCTCCTTCGCGAGCGCCAAAGAAGAATTGGTAATTGTGTCGGACACGAGAGAAAAACCGACCGTTTGTTTGAGATGCCGCGCGCCGACTGCCAGAATCTCGTTTTGCGAAACGGGCCGGCGAATCATCCGGAGTTCCTTTACGATCTGATTTATCGCTTTCTGAACTTTTGCCGCGGAATTTTTATTTATCGTCCAGGCGGCGTTATATTGGCGGCCAGCCGGCAAATAATGAAAATTTTTGTTCAAATACAAAGCAAAATAAAACTGCCGCGGCGCGAGATTAATCGTCTGCCCCAATTCTTTATAAAGCGATTGCTCCTCCTGAAAATCGCCACGGTCCCTCAAATGGCTTTGCGCCAATTCAAAAAACGAATTAAGCGACTCAAGGCGCTGCGGCTGTCTTAACACGCTCAAGCCGTCGTATTCAATTTGCCTGACCCGCTCGCGGGTGATGCCGTATTTCTGACCGATTGCCTCAAGCGTAATCGCTTCGGCTTGATTCAAGCCGAATCTTTTTTCAATCACGTCTTTCGTCCGCGACGGCAAAGAGGCGGTCATCTCAAAAATAATTTTTTGGACGTTCAATTTTTGACAAGTATTTTTCCCGGCCATATCTTAAAATATTTAGATATCGTAATTTAAAGAATATCATCAGCCCTCTAAACTGTCAAGTCCCTTACCTTCCTTTCCGTGCCCACAACTCCCAGCTCACAACCAAAGGGCTCGCGATGAATATGGACGAATAGGTGCCCGCGATAATCCCGATTATCAAAGTCAAGGAGAAATTGGCGATCGTGGCTCCGCCGAAAAAATAAATCGCCAAAAGCACGAAAAGAACGGTCAAAGAAGTGTTGATTGATCTCGTCAGGGTCTCGTTCACGCTTTTGTTCACGATATCGTTGAAATGTTCAACGCCTCCTTTTTTAAGATTCTCCCTGATTCTGTCAAAGACAACAATCGTGTCATGCACCGAAAAACCCAAAACCGTCAAAATCGCCGTAACGAACAGGGTATCAATTTCCACGCCGTAAAATTTGCCCAAAAGCGAAAAAACGCCCAAGGGTATCGAAACATCGTGAATCAGCGCCAGAACGGCGACCACTCCATACTTCCAGGAAGCAACCGGTTTGGAAACCTTGCGAAAAGCCCAGGCAAGATAAATGACTATCGCGAACAACACTATGATAATTGCCTGCACCGAACGCGTCTTCAATTCCCTGCCGATCGTCGGACCAACGGATTCAAATCTTTTTTCGTCCAGTTCCTTCCCGTCTTTCAGGGCGCCGAGAATTTGCTGATGAGTCGATTCGTCAACATCCTTAAGCCGGAGCATGACCGCGTTCTGGTCCGTCGGGGTAATATTTACGGTACCTAAATTCAGCGGCTCAAGTTTTTGCTTAATCTCTTCAATCGCCGGACGCGCGTCTTTATAACCAACTTCAATTAAACTTCCGCCGGTAAACTCAATGCCGAGTTTCAAACCCCAAACAATCAAAAAAACCCAGCTTATCAAAACTAAAATTCCGGAAACGGTATAGTAAATTTTTCTGTAGCCGATGATGTTCATAAATTGTTGGTTGTAAATAAAATTTTATTTTCCTCCGAAAAGCCATTTGACTTCTCCCAGCCGCGTTCCAACGAAAATTCTCAACAGCGTCCTGCTTACGCTTATTGCCGAGAACATGCTGATTAAAATGCCGATTGCCAAGGTCAGGGCAAAACCCTGAACAATACTCGTTCCGAACCAGTAAAGAATGGCACAGGTGATGAGCGATGAAACATTCGAGTCGCGAATTGATGTCCATGCTCTGCTAAAACCCTCTTCAATGCTTCCCGCCAGATCGCGGCCGCGCCTTCTCTCTTCTTTCATTCTTTCAAAAATCAGAATATTCGCGTCAACGGCCATGCCGACCGACAAAATAAAACCGGCGATTCCGGCCAAGCTCAACGTTACCGGAATTAGCTTAAACAAAGTCGAAATAACGGCCGTGTAAAAAAGCAGGGCCAAAACCGCGAGAAACCCGGGCAAACGATAATAGATTATCATAAAAAGCGCCACTACCAGAAAACCGATAAGCCCGGCGAACAAACTTTTCCGCAAAGAGTCCTGACCTAAACTCGCGCCGACGCTTTGCTGGCTGGCCAGAGATATCGGCACGGGCAGGGCGCCGGCGTTCAGGCGCTGAACGAGTTCTTTCGCTTCCTGAACCGCGAAACGTCCGGAAATGACGGCCCGGCCGCCGCTTATCGCTTCGTTGACTTTCGGCGTGCTGATCGGCTGGCCGTCCAGATAAATCGCCACCATTTTCCCGACGTTCCTTTTCGTAATTTCTTCAAACAACGCCGCTCCTTCGGAATTGAATTCCAAAGTGACGATTGGTTCAAACGTGTTTTGGTCAAAATCAAGCTGGGACCTCTGCAGATATTTGCCGGTTAAGGAAGTCGGAATGAAATAAGGGTCGGTCCTTAAAATCGTCTCGTCCGGCGCCTCCCCTTTTTGCATTTTTTCAATTTCGCCTTTTTGCTTTTCCAAAAGTTCGTTTCTTTCCTGCTCCAGCCGCTCTTCTTTAAATTCAAGATAGGGCGTCTCGCCTATCATTTTAATCGCCTGATTCACGTCCTTAATGCCGGCAAGCTCAACAATCAACCGCCAGTCATCCCCCACCCTGTTGACTTCAACCAGCGGCTCGCTGACGCCGAAAAGATTCACTCTTCGTTCAATAACGTCCCGCACGCCGTCCATCGCCGAAGCGTAGTCCTTCTTTTCAATGTTCGTTAAATCCGCCTGATAAACAAGATGGGTGCCGCCCTGCAGATCAAGGCCCAAAGAATACGGCTTTGTCCAAAAATGAGGGACTGACAAATTGAATTTCGAGTTCAGATAATCCGCGCTTTTGTCCCATGCTTGAGGATAAGCGAAAAAGCCGGCAGCGAGGCCGATCGCGAAAATAAAAAACACGAGAAATCGCAAGCGGCTGTTTCCTTTTCCGGCCGGAGAATAATAAAAAAGCCGGCCGATGGCGCGAAACGGAAACAGGAATATGTTCAAAATAAACTTCAGGGCCTCCATAAAATTATGAATATAGGAATATGTTAAAACTAAAAAACAATTTCGTCAACCAAGGTTAACGGGACAACTCAAAACTTCAGATATTTCTCCCAGTATTGATACAATTCTTTCGTGGCGAAAACATCGCCGAGACAGTAACGGGCTATTTCCGCGTATTTTTCTTCTTTGAACAATTGCTTTACATCCTCGCCGCTGATTCCCTCCTCTTTCGGACTTTTAACGTCAAAGGCCTTGCACCACATATGCAAATTGAACTTCCGCCTGACCGCGCCGTAAAAAGTCAACTGGTCAAAAAGGTCAACGTGTTCTTCGGAGGCGTAACGATAAGGCATCAGATTTTTCGTCGGCCGGACTTTATTGACGGCCGAACGAATCATCAGATAAGGGCAATCAAAAGTTCTGCCGTTGAAAGTTATGAATTGCCTGAAATTCTTTATGTCCCGCCAGAAATTACTTAAAATTTCCCGCTCGTCGCCGGGAATAAATCGCACGCCGTTTTCTTCAAACTCTTCAATCTTTTTATTCGGCGCCTGAAAATAAACAACTCCTCCGGAGGTCTCCTGATTTATCATCGCGACGGCGACAATCTCGCCGGTCAAAGGCGAAAAACTCAACTGGTCTTTCGCCTCTTCAATTTCCTCTTCGGTCTTTAGATACCTCTCAAAACTTTTTTCCAAATATTCCCGCGAGACCTCGTCCAGCTGTTCAAAATCCTTTCCTATTGTTTCAATGTCAAAAATAACTTTGGTCATGGAGAGATTTTATAAACACTATTATTATACAAAGTAAACAGAAGTTTTGCTTCATTGAGAAGTTTCGCTATTCTGCCCGGTTGCTGTCCTGCAACTCCGGTATCAAAATGAAGAGTCCATGTTGAACCGTAGTCAGTGCTTTTTATGACTTTGGCGATATAAGGACTGACACTATCCTGCACAACGGCGTAAAGAATGTCGGTTGGGCTTGGAGCAGGAATATCATTGCCGTAAAATACTGACATTGAACCGAAAGTAGCCGTAAAAGGAAAAGTGGCGGCAATATCTTTCCACGCGACCATAAACTCACAATTGGCGTCCGTGGAATATGTTCCGCATAATTGAGCGGCTGCCGGCGGACAACCGGCGGCGCCTTTTGATAATCTATTGGTGCCCGTACTGGTATTAGTACAGGTGGGATAAGTATACCTTGTCACGCGCTTCCAAATTTTTCTTGTACTCCCGTCAAAAGCAATATAGCCGAAAGTGGGAGAAATAACATCACCGGCTCCGGATTCCACATATTCAAAACCGTACATATTACCAACTTCACTTTGCGAATTAGAACCCATCCAATAAACCTCTGGCCAAGTGCTTCCGAAATCGGCTGATAAAGTTATTTTACCGACAGGCCCCCCTGATCCAAAACAAGTTCCGACTAAAACCACATTAGTGTGCGCGTATAAAGAGCAGAAACTGCCCGTAATAGGCGTCACGGATTGCGTCCAAGTTTGGCCGTCATCACTACTTCTGCAAATTTGGTTATATCCGCTTGGATTTTTTCCGCAGTAAGCGTAAATTTGATCGCCAACTTGAGTAATAATATTTCGTTGCGGAATATTAACCTGATCGCCGCCTGTGTGTTCTAATGTCCAATTTTGTCCGTCGTCCGTGGAACGATAAAGATAAACGAGAGCTGATGATCCTCCTGCGTTAACAAAAGCAAGCAATCCGGGCTGAGGAGCCATGGTCTTAAAAAGATGTTTGGTATTAGCCGGACAAGGAATGTCTGTCCAGGAAACTCCGCTGTAAATGCCGCTTACTTGAACCGGGGAAGAGCGATTAATGGTTGTTCCGTCGCCAAGCGGACCGCCGCTGTAATTAGCCTCACCATTGTTGTTAAAGCCCCACGCCCAGACAACATTGCCGCTTTGTTCAAGAGCAAATGAATTAGCGTCGCCAGCCGCAATCACACTAATACCTGAAAGACCCGGAACCTGCGCCGGGGTAGAGTGAGCGCTTGAATCAGTCGTTCCGTTTCCCAATTGACCGTAGTTATTTTGGCCCCACGCCCAGACCGTGCCGTCGGATTTGAGAGCAAGCGAATGAAAATAGCTTACGAATCCGGCACTGATTGCCTTAACGCTCGACAAGCCGGAAACCTGAACAGGCAGTGTTCTGGCCGTTGTCGTTCCGTCTCCTAATTGTCCATATGTGTTAGTTCCCCACGCCCAGACCGTGCCGTCTGATTTGAGAGCAAGCGAATGATTGCCGCTTGCGCTTATTGCTATCACATCATTCAAATAGCCGGTGCCGCTTGAGTCTTGTACTTGAACGGGATATGTTCCCCATGTCCAGACCGTGCCGTCTGATTTGAGAGCAAGCGTCAAACCAGACGTTTTTGCAGAAATCGCGACTATATCGCTTAAAACTCCTTGACTGAGCTGAACAGGAGTTGTGCTGTAGCCATATCCCCATACCCAAACCGTGCCGTCTGATTTGAGAGCAAAAGACGTGGCATTTGAATAAGATGCCGCGGACGAAAAATATGATACCGCAACTGCCGTTGCTCCGGTCAGATAACCCACGCCGCCCGGACCCAAAACCTGAACCGGTGTGATATGCGTGTTATTGTCGGACGTCCCAATACCGAGTTGACCGGCACTATTGGCGCCCCACGCCCAGACCGTGCCGTCGGATTTAACGGCAAGAGAGTTATCATATCCTGCGGCAAGAGCGATGGTATTACTCATTAATGTTGATATTGAAGTATACGCAGCTCCTCCTGCGCCAGTTCCGAGTTTACCCCAGCTGTTACTTCCCCACGCTTCAACTTTACCCGTGGTTTTAATCGCGAGAGAATGAGCGCGGCCAGCATTAATATTTGTGACGGACGGATAAGGATCGCCCGCGGTCCCCGCGTATGTCGTTCCTTTTTTACAGGCAACAGGAGTGGTTGAAACTCCATAAATACTCCCCTCGGACCACGCATAAACGCCATTGGTGCCAAGCCTGTCTCCGATAGTGCCAAGAGTCGTAGCTGATGTTGTAAAGGTATAATTTCCGCTCGTTGCTTCGTTGTTATTAGGATCTTTTGATTTCACCCTGAAATTGTAAGTTGTATTCGGCGAAAGACCGTTCAAAATAGACACATGGAAAGTTCCGTAAGTTGAAGTATAACTGAACGTGGTTCCGTAGGAAGTTGTCAGGCCATAGTCAACTTGTGAATTTGCCGTCTCGTCCGTGTTCCAAACAATGGCAGCGGAATCAAAAGTGATATTTTTGGCGGCCACGCCGGAAATTAGCGGAGCGCTGGTATCAGCCATACCCTTAGCTCTTTTTTCAATCCGCCACTGTTCGTTGCCCGGCACATTGTCATAGCCCGCGGCGTAAATCGCTGACGAATCAACGGTAATCGCCAATGCCTCGTCATTAGTACTGCTCGGATTACTCGTCACCCCGTAAATAAGAACGCCTGTTATCAAACTTCTTTTTTCAACGCGCCATTGAAGATTTGATGAACCGACGGTGCGGTCGGAACCCGCCACATAAATTCCGGTTGAGTCAACGGCGATGGCGTAGGCCAGATCGTTCTGCGAACTGGGATTGCTTGTTTGAACCCAAATTTGACTTCCGTCAGTTAAACTTCTTTTTTCAACGCGCCATTGATAATTTCCCGGCGAAGAATCATAACCGGCGACATAAAACCCGGTTGAGTCAACGGTAATTGTGTAGGAAACATCGCTTGATGAGCTCGGATTACTCGTTGCCACTCCGTTTGTTCCAAAGGAAGTAATCAAATTTCCGTCAGTCAAGTTCCTTTTTTCAACGCGCCATTGAGCATTGGAACTGCCAAGAGACAAGTCAGAACCGGCGACATAAAACCCGGTTGAGTCAACGACAATTGCGTAAGCATATTCAGCAGTCTGTGAACTGGGATTGCTTGTTTGAACCCAAATAGAGCTTCCATTCGTCGGATTTAATTTTTCAATTCGCCATTGATAATTTCCTGGAACTGCGTCATAGCCCGCGACATAAATTCCGGTTGAGTCAACGGCAATTGCGGTAGCACTTCTAGCATCAGAACCGCTCGCGACGCCATCCACAATCCCATTAGTGCCAAACGAAGTAATCAGAGAACCGTCCGTCAAACTTCTTTTTTCAACGCGCCATCTATAATAGCCGCAAGCGCCGGCGGCATTAGCTTGACCGGCGACATAAATTCCGGTTGAGTCAACGGCGATGGCGTAAGAAATATCATTGCAAGTACTGTGAGGATCGCTTGTAATGGTCCAAACAATACTGCCGTCCGACACATTTCTTTTCTCAACGCGCCATCGGCCCGCGCCTGCCGACTTGTCAGAACCGGCAACATAAATTCCGGTTGAATCAACGGCAATGGCTTGAGCCCGTTCGGTATTGGCAGAGTTTAAAGGATTACTTGTCTGCGTCCAGTTCAAACTGCCGGGAATTTCAAGCGTCGTGAAAGTGTAGTCCCCGGAAATTGCTTCGTTATTCGCCGCGTCTTTTGATTTGACGCGAAAATGATAAAGAGTGTTTGAAGTGAGTCCGGTTAAATTAACCGAATGAGAGGTTAGCAAAGTCGCGTCCAATATTGTTTGAGAACCGTAAGAAACTGTTAATCCATACTCAACCTGAGAAGTTGATATTTCGTCGGTTGACCATGTGGCGGTCGCGGAAGTCGCGGTGATGTTTATGGCGACAACCGAAGATATAACCGGAGGAGTGGCGTCAACGCCCATAGTTGAGGGCCCCAATTTAATCCAGCCGTCCCAGCCGCCGGAGGCGCTGCCGGCCGAGGTTGAAGTGCAGGCGCTTCCGTTCCAATAATTATCTTTGCAGGCGGAAACCGCCCTGGCCCAGCCGCGAACCGCGTTGCTGTCGTCGTCAAGCGCGGCCATTATGGTATTTGTCGCGTTCAGAAACGGAGCGGTCGGCGGATTTCCGGCTGTCGCGCGGTCAAAAGTAACCCAGCCGATATTTTCGGACCACGCCCAGCCGGAAAATTTTCCGGCTTCCGCGTCGCTCCAGTTGCTCGGCCTATAAATTGACACGCCATAATTCGGAACCGCGGAACCGGTTGAAGGACAGCCCGTAGCGCCGTTTGATTGGCCGTCGTTGTCAGGGTCGCAGTTTGAAGAGTTTAAACTTATCCAGCCGATGTTTTCGGACCATATCCATCCCTGAACGTTCTGCCCCGCTCCCGCCTGAACCGGAACGAACTCCTTCTCGCCAAGATAAAAAACATAAAAACCGACGGCGAGCAAAACAAATAAAACCGAAATCGCCGGAAGAACGATTTTCAGTTTTGACAATCCCGCCGCGGCAAACTTACTTTTAATTCTACTCAACATAGTATTTCCATTTTATCACTTCATGAAAAACCTGACAAAATTCTTAAAGCGATTTCCTTTTATTCAAAGCGGCTTGGATTATTTTATCAAGCAGGTCCGGAAAAGAAATGCCGGCGGCGGCGGCCGCTTGCGGCAGTAAGCTCGTTTCGGTCATGCCGGGAATGGTGTTAATTTCCAAAACATATAATTTCCCGTCCCCGCCCAAAATCATGTCAGTTCGCGACATTCCGGAACAGCCGATAATTTTGTGCACTTGCAAAGCGTTCTCCTGAATTTTATTGATTATCTCGGCGGGTAGACGCGGAGGAGTAATTTCTTCCGTAGCGCCAGGTGTGTATTTCGCATGATAATCAAAAAATTCGGAATCCTTAGGGATGATTTGTGTCGGAGGCAGTGCAATGGGTTCCTTGTCTCCTCCCTCATCCAACACAGCACAAGTAACTTCCACGCCAGAGATATATTCTTGTGCAAGAACTATGTCGTCGTAAGAAAAAGCCAATTGCACGGCATTTTCTAGATCATCAATTTTTCTAACAATAGTTATGCCAACACTAGAGCCACAATTTGAAGGTTTGATAACACAGGGAAGCGAAATTTTTTCGCTCACTTTGGTTGTTATTTTATCTTTGTCTTTATTCCATTGCTTGTTAGAAAAATTGAGATACTTTGGAACTTTAAGGCCATGGAACAAAAAGAGCTCGCTAGATTTTAGTTTATCCATGGCGAGTGCGCTCGCCAAAATACCCGAGCCAGTGTATGGAACTCCCGCCATCTCCAAAAAACCCTGCACTGTGCCGTCTTCTCCGTATGTACCGTGCATGGCGATGAAAACAACATCCGCACCTCTTTCGGTTTTCAATTTATTAATAGCATTACCAGTTTCCAGTGCGACCAAACTTTTTTCTTCTTTGTTTTCATCGCCACTAAGAAATTTTCTATCAGGCGGAGGTAAAAGCCATTTTCCATCTTTATTTATGGTAACTGGCGTTAGATTATATTTAGTTTTATCAAGCGCATTTAAAATGACCCTTCCGGTTGCCAGAGACACCTCGCGCTCGGAAGAAGGCCCGCCCATGAGAAGAGTTATGTTTATTTTTTTATTCTTCATTTTTTTCAAAAGGTCTGAAGATTACCGCGCTCGTCCGAAACGGTTGAATAAATTATTCCTCCTTTTTCAAAAACGTGAAAACTGCCGGTTTCTTCCGATACCGTAAAAACCGTCGTGCCTTTAAAAACGTAAGAAGCCGTGATGGCGTTCAAATGGCGGAGATGGACTTTTTGCTTAAAACCGAATTGTTCCGAAAGATCTTCAAAACGGCCGGGGTTGATTTTGTCGGCGACTATTCTCGGCCGTAATCCTTCAAGCATCACGCCGGAATGGACTATGTTTCCGCGGCGATTGATCAAAATGGCGCCGTCAAAATTAATCGTTGTCGCGATGTCATAGTGTTTTTGCTTGCCAAATTGAAGATTCTTTACATTCACGCGGCGCTTCAAAAAAATGTCTTGAGAACTGTCGGAGACATCGGTAAATTTCCGCCATTTATTTTTCCAGCCGAAAATCACGAATAACCCGAAATGCTTTCGCGACAAAGACAAACCCAAAATCAATTCCGCCAATTTCATTTTCAATGAAATTGGCAGCGCGACTTCGGATTTCTTTAAGACCTCTTCAATTGCTAAAAGTTGCTTTTTCATTTAAGTATTCGTTTTCCACTATTCGTGGAGACAAAGATATTATTTCCGCAAACGGGACGCGAGAGCGAACTGAAAAAAATAACGCTCAAGATTTTCGAGTGAACTTTTATATTCCTTCCCGCCAAAGATTGCGTCGCAAAGCAGTTCGCGAGCCCTGGCAATTTCTTTCAACCGTTTTTGCCAGCGAGGATCCCCCAGCGTAAAATCAAGAAGTTCAAAAGCCCGCTCAATTGCTCCTTGGAATAGCTTATCATCCTTTCCTTGCCAGCGAAGCGCCCGGCTTATCTCGCTTCCGACATTGCCCAATTGTTCTGTCAAAGACAATTCCTGCCATCCGCCTTTTGCCAAATTTTTGTGTTGAATCTGTGTGGTCATAATGCCACCAATTTTTTGATTACTTGTTTTATCTTTTCTCGCGTCTCATTATTCTCAACCCCACGAGAGCGATTGTCTTGCGACGGCCGCACGTTAATCATTGAATCAAACTCAAGCCATTCTTCTTCCTGCTTGTTCGGATAAAAATTGATGCCCCACAAATCTTCTTGGCGCGAACCCTGTTCCAAAAGCACGGCTTCTTCATCGGCGTGAAGCTCGCCCCCGATCGCCATTATCCCTTGTTCCACATCCACCACCGCCTTTACCAAATCGCCAAATTGTTCTTTGGCAATCTCGGCAAGTTCCGTTTTGGGGATTAAATCTTTGATAATTCTTGTTGACATATTCTCTGTTTCAATATTACAGCATCTTTGTGCTATCCGCCATGGCACTTCTTGGTTTCGCTTATCATTTTTATCCCCGCCGCAAAACGCGAATTTTCGCTAAATACAAAACTCCCCGCGGCGCGGGGTAATTTTGCTTACGAACCCAATCTCTCTTTTACTTTTTCTATGACGTCCTCCATCTTCCAATTCGCTTTCACCAGATAATAAGACGGTTCGTCTCTTATTACGCCTTTCATTATCGCGTCGTCGGCCTCAAGGTTCGTAAGAAGAATAATCGGAACCTTTTTGCCTCTCACGTCATCCCGGAGCTTCCTCATCATCGTCATCCCGTCCATATTTGGCATGACGATGTCCAAAAGTATCAAATCCGGCTTCTGTTCCAGCGCGAATTTCAAGCCCTCAACTCCGTCTTTCGCCAAAATGATACCAAACCCTTCCTTCTCAAAATTATCTTTTAGGGTCAGAGACAAAGCTCTGTCATCTTCAACGATAAGAATTGTTTTTCCTTGATCCATAATAAATTTACTTTTTTATTTTCTCAACTCCTTTTTTAATGTAATTTTCCATTTTTTGAATATTTTCCTGCAATCTTTGTATCGCGTACACGTCGTTTCCGGCAGTCGGGGTCTCTCTGGCTTTCAAAAGCCGCTCCGCGTCCGCTTTTAAGAGTTGAAAAATCTTTGTAATCTCCGCTTCGGCGAACGAAACGCGCAACGCCAATTTTTTCTGCCGCTTTTTATAAAACCAGACCCCTCCGCCAAATCCCGCCAACAGCACGAAGAGCAAAAGGCCGATCGCTCCTCCTCTCCCAAGCTGCAAAGGCCCTATCTGGATAATGGGTTTGCTTTTTACTTTAATGGACGGGGAATCAACGACCAAACTCAACGCGCCTCTGGCATCCCGACTCTGCGCCGTGACTTTATAATCGCCGTTTCTTAGCGGCTGGTCAAACGTAAATTCCCAGTTACCCATTTCGTCGCCGCTGGTCGCGCCTTCGGCTATAAGCGCTTCTCCCGTGTAAAGCTGAAACAATATCTTTATGTCGGGCAAAGAAGTCCCCTTCACGTTCAGCCCTCTCGTTTCCTCGGAAAACAGTTCTTGCGTGACGAAAGTAATGATGGGAGACGCGATGGGTAAAGTTTCTATGGTGATACTGTCTTCAATTCCGTTTTCGGCATTATCAACCGCCTTGACAATGACTTGCCGCTTCCCGGGCGTCAAAATCGGCAACGCGTAAATTCCCGTGTAATCGGCCGCGGAAACTTTTATCAGCTCTCCGTCTCCAATCCTTATCTGATATTCTTTAAGGCCGGAGAGAGCGTCGTTTGTCCCAAATTGAAGCGTGGGCGTCGGGCTGTCGCTTGACTCACCTTCAATTGCGGAGATGTCAAAAGGAAGCGGGGGCTGAGTGTCAACCGCCAGACGATAATGGGCGGCCGGTCCCCATCCGACGTTGTTCTGAAAATGGACGTGAAGATACTGCACTCCGTCCGCGAGCGACGGAAAGGCCTTGTTTTCAAAAAGACCTTCCGATTTCTTGGGCGGGACATAATTCGGCTGATTGTTGAGCGCGGTCGTTATCCCTGTAACGTCGAGCGGCAATTCCCACGCGACGTTAAACACGCTTGTCAGATTATACCAGCGGGTTTCATCCGGATATAACTGGATATTGAGCGCGGGCTTGACCGGCAATTTGCCGGTTGGCACCGGCTTACGGACGATCTCAACCGGAGGAGGAACGACTTCCACCGGAGCGGGAACCGGAGTCGGCGGAACCACTTTCTTCGGAACGACCATAAAAGACGCAGAGACGGTTTTGGATAAAATATTCGTTCCGCTTCCGTCGGACGCGGTGACCGCGGCGTCGGAAACGGTCAAGGAGCCGCTGCCGGTTCCTTTGGCGGTAAAAGTAACTTTCAAAACCTGAATTGAGCCGCCGGTAACTCCGTAAGGTATTCCCCCGATAAACGATATTACCCCGTCGGCGTTGGAAAAATTCGGCTCCTCAAGCCAGAAGCTGAACGCCGAGCCGGTTTTGTCCAAACCTGTCGCTTCAAGAATGTCATTGGGGAAACGGATAACCGCCTGCGCGGCGTTAAGGCCGACTCCTTCGCTGTCAATTTTGATATCAAGCGTCAGCTTGTCTCCCGTGCCAACCTCGGCGCTCGGCGGCGAAATAAAAAGCGTCGCCGCCGACGCGGCCGGCGAATAAGCAAAAACGCCTGTCGCGAATAATACAATAAAACTTAGTAAAAGTTTTATTCTCATTTTTTTATTATTATTTTTTTCTTATGTTGCGAACGAATATGCTGAAATCGCTGATGTCGATTTTCCCGTCATTGTTCAAATCAATTTTCATCCTCTTCTCCATGTCCTTGGAACCCCAGTGAAAAAGAAATATGCTCCAGTCCCTGATGTCAACCGCCCCGTCGTCGTTAAAATCGGCCTTGGGCAAGAGAACACGCGAAACGATGAAATTTTTCAGAGGCGAGTAATCGCTCTCTCCTTTTCCTCCCACGAGCGTTTGTTTAAGCCGCATTTGATGCGAACCGAATTCAAGCGGCCCGGTATCTATCGTCAACTTATAGGCGCCATCTTGTCCTGCTTGCGCCTCTTTTTTTATTATACCATCTATTTCGGCAACAACGCCACTCTGGGGGGTGGTATAACCCTTAACGACGGTCGCGGTTCCCCGCGTAACGGAATAGGCGACCAAAGCGACGGTCGGAGCAATGATTAAATCTTTCACCACAAAATCCTGGACAAGAGTATTGATGTTAAAAAATTTGGTCTGGCTCCCCCGCCCTTCTTTGTCTTTGATAATGAGACTAAAACTGTGAGGACCCTGAAGAATCCCAATAAAACTCGTGTAAAAAGTGCCGTCGTCGTTTGTGATGGTATCCTGGCTCACGGTTTTCTCGTAACGAATGTCTTTGTCAACCATAAACATCTTTCCTCCCGGAAACGCTTTTCCGGAAAAAATAATCGTGGTCGGCCTGACCGCTTCCCCGACCGGCGGCAGAGGAACGGTTGGAGCGGTTGGAGCCGGGGTTACCGTGAACGTCTTTGAGCCGGATTCTCCTCCGCCGGGAGACGGAGTAAAAACGGTAATCGGAAAATTGCCGGCGGTGGTGAGGTCGGAAGACGGAATGGTAGCCGTCAGCTGGGTTGAACTTACATAAGTTGTGGTTCGACTGACGCCGTTAAACCTTGCCACGGAAGTGCTCACAAAGTCCGTGCCCGTAAGCGTCATAGTGAACTCCGAATCGTTTTGAGTTGCCGAAGAAGGAGAAATTGAAGTCAGAGTCGGTACCGGATTTGGCGTGGGAGGGGTAACGCTTATCGTGAAGGTCTGGGAATTTGATTCTCCTCCTCCTGGAGTCGGGTTGAATACCGTGATTGGAAAAGTGCCTTCGGAAGCGATGTCCGAAGCCGGAATGGCTGCCGTAAGAGTGGTTGAGTTTACAAATGTAGTAGTGCGGTCTGAGCCGTTGAATCTTACTACCGAAGAAGATATGAATAGCGTTCCGGAAACCGTCATGGTGAATTCGGAATCCCCCACGGTTTTTCCGGTCGGGTCAATGCTGGTTGTCGTAGGAACGGGATTGTTCACCGTCAATGTCTGGGCGTCTGAAGTTCCTCCGCCCGGAGTCGGGTTAAATACCGTGATTAAAAAAGTCCCGGCCGCGGTCAAATCGGAAGCCGGAATGGTCGCGGTAAGCTGGGTTGAACTTACGTAAGTGGTTGTCCGGTTGGAACCGTCAAATTTGACTACCGAAGTGGAAACAAAGTTCGTGCCGTTGACGGTCAAGGTGAATCCGCTGTCGTAAACCGTCTTCGTGGTCGGGGAAATTGAAGTGGTCGTTGGAACGAGGTTATTTACCGTAAATGTCTGGGCGTTGGAAGTGCCGCCGCCGGGAGAAAGATTGAATACCGTGATTGAAAAAATTCCGCCCGTGGTCAAATCGGAAGCGGGAACTGTTGCCGTCAATTGAGTTGAACTTACGTAAGTGGTTGTCCGGTTGGAACCGTCAAATTTGACTACCGAACCGGAAATAAAGTTAGTACCGTTGACGGTCAAGGTAAATTCGGACTCCCCGGCGTTTTTTGATGTCGGGGAGATTGAAGTTGTCGTTGGAACGGGATTGGGCGCCGCCGACGGCGAGAACGTTCCAATAAGCACTCCTACATCATAGTTGCCTCTCGTATCTTTCTGGAAAACTTTGTACGTGTATTGTTGGTCGTTGGTTAAAGCACTCGTGGTGCAACCTGCGCTACCGCCGGAACCGTCAATCTTGCTTTGGGATGTAGAACCGGCGCTTGAAATTGCGCAGGCCACGGTTGCCGTGGTAATAGTGTTGCCGGCTGAATAATCCGTTCCTTCTGCCGGTACTTCGGAACCGGCGGAACCGGACGCCCATCTTAAAATAACCGAGCCGCTGGTGGTATCAAAATCGCCGCTGTTTGAAGTTGTCCAGTTCAAAGTCACCTGGGCGTCTCCCGCGCTGCCGCTCGTGCTTGTTGCATTGTTGGGAGAGAGGTTGTCAATGGTCAATGTGTTGGCGTTGGAGTCCGAGCCGACTTTGGTGTTGGTGCCTGTCCAAGCGCTCACATAAGGAGAGAGATTGTATTCGGCGCCGGGAGGCGAGGATATAAGGGCGTGAGTTTTGGGAGTGACGCGGATTTTAAATTGGGTTGAGGAGGCGCTTGCCGGAATGGGAGTCCCGCCGCTGAAATTTAAAGTGTTGCTTAAAGGGTTGGAAATGGCGGAAAAATATGTGGTCGTTCCGGCGTTGTTCGTTACTCTCACTTCGGAGAGGCCGTTGTAAGGAGTGCCGGAAGCGGCGAGAATAACGGTGAGGGCGGTGATTGAATCGCTGCCGGCGCTCGTCTGNAAAGTNAATGAGCCGGCGTCGCGGATGCCGGATNCGGGAGCGACGGTGGCGGTTGTTGCATCGGTGCCCGTGCCGAGAGTGGTTGTGACTGCCGCCGGCCTAAACGGCGACCCCGTGAAAGTGACGCCGACGTCATAGTTGAAGCGCGAGTCCTTTTGAAAAACCTTGTAAGAATAGTCCTGGCCGTTAGTGAGCGCTACCGCGCTACAGCCGCCGGTTCCGGCGCCGTCAACTCCGCTCACGGCCGTGGAAGCGCCGTCGCTGCGCGCGCAGGCGACGGTTGCCGCGCCGATGGCGTTGTCAACGCCATATTCAGTTCCCTCGGCAGGAACTTCGCTTCCGGGAGTGGACGCCGCCCATCGCAGAACGACCGAACGGCTGAAGTCGGAACTTGAGGAAGTTGTCCAGTTTAACGTTACCTGCGCGGCGCCCGCGCTGCCGCTCGTGCTTGTTGCGTTGTTGGGAGAGAGGTTGTCAATGGTCAATGTGTTGGCGTTGGAGTCCGAGCCGACTTTGGTGTTGGTGCCTGTCCAAGCGCTCACATANGGAGAGAGATTGTATTCGGCGCCGGGAGGCGAGGATATAAGGGCGTGAGTTTTGGGAGTGACGCGGATTTTAAATTGGGTTGAGGAGGTGCTTGCCGGAATGGGAGTCCCGCCGCTGAAATTTAAAGTGTTGCTTGAGGGACTTGAAGTTGCGGAAAAATATGTGGTCGTTCCGGCGTTGTTCGTTATTCTCACTTCGGAAAGACCGTTGTAAGGAGTGCCGGAAGCGGCGAGAATAACGGTGAGAGCGGTGATTGAATCGCTGCCGGCGCTGGTTTGGAAAGTGAATGAGCCGGCGTCGCGGATGCCGGATTCGGGAGCGACGGTGGCGGTTGAGGGATCTGTTCCTGTTGCGAGAGTGGTTGTCTGCTTGGGCTTGAACGCGATCGTTATCGCGCCGCCCAAACTCGACGTCCAGTTGCTCCACGCGGGCGGGTCCTCGGTGCCTGCTGTTGCGACCGTCGTGTACGCGGCTTCGGACGCGAAGTCGTTAGTTTCGTTGACGCTCGCTCCGGGGATGAGCGTATAGCCGCTGACGGTGCCTCGCGACATGTCGTTGGTGCCGCCCGCGGCGTGCGTGACTACAAGCGCACCATCTGTCTGCGTAACGATGGCCGGGCCGTTCGGGACCTGCGTAACCTGCCCGGTGCTCACCGCCGTTTGGTCAAAAATGGCGGAATCAATCGTGCTGCCGTCAATAACATACGCCCCATACGCGACCCCATGCGCCCCGCTCCCGCCACCCTCGCCCGTCACGGTCGTGTCCGCCGTCGCGCCCATGACCTTATACCAGACGCCAAACTTCGGGCCCGTGCTGTCAATCGTCGCAATCGCCGTGTAGCCCGAAGTGATCGGTCCCCAGGCCTGCGTGTCGCTGGTATTGCCCCGCCCACCAAACAGAATGACAACATCTCCCGTTTGCGGCGCGTTCCCTCCGGTATCAAATGTGAGCGTGACATCGCCCCCGTTCCCGGCCGAACCGATCTTGGTAGTCCCTCTTAGAGCAATAGCCGCCTGCGCTTCCTGAATTTTCGGCGGAAAATTCCAAATCCGCGGGACGCCAATAAAAATCCAGGCAATCATCAAGGCGATGGCGATAATCTTTTGAAAATTTTTTATCCACAATCTACTGCCTGTCATATATTAAATTATACCACTTTCCCCAAAATAAAAAAACGCTCATAAGCAAAAAACCTTGAGCTTCGAGGAATTATTTTAAAATAATTTAAGAACCCGCCTGCTTTTTTATTTTAGCGAGGACCTCTTTGGCTTTTTTTGCTTCAACGAGAGCGGCTTGTTTTTTTTTTTTCTTCGGCAAGCGCTGCCTTGGCCTTCTCTCTTTCGGCGCGAATCTTTTCGGCTTCTTTTTTCTTTTGAGCGGCGAGAGCGGCTTTGGTTTTTCTCCGCTCTTCGGCGAGAGCCGCTTCGGCGCGCTTTTTCGCGGCAAGAATCGTTTTATCGTTTCTTTTTTCTTCGGCCAGAGCCAGTTCACTTTTTCTTCGCTCTTCGGCAAGAGCCGCTTCGGCACGCTCTTTTTCCGCGCGGATTCTTTCGGCTTCTTTTTTCTTTTGAGCGGCGAGAGCGGCTTTGGTTTTTCTCCGCTCTTCGGCGAGAGCCGCTTCGGCGCGCTTTTTCGCGGCAAGAATCGTTTGGTCGTTTCTTTTTTCCTCGACGAGAGCCAGTTCGCCTTTTTTCCGTTCTTCGGCAAGAGCCGCTCCAACCCGATTTTTTTCTTCGGCGAGAGCCCATTCCGCCGCCCTCTTTTCGATAACCGCGGCTTCGGCTTTTTGTATTTCATCCCTGAGAGCGGCCTTGGCTTTTTTCACTTTGGAGAGAGCGGATTGTTCTTTCTTTTTTTCTTCGGAGAAGATCGCTTCCGTTAATTTTCTCTCCTTTAACATCATTTCCGATAATTTTTCTTCGGCAAGTGCCGCCGCCGTTTCGGCTTTTTGTTTCTCTTCAAAAACGGCTTGTTCCGCCAGCTTTTTTGCTTCGGTAAGAGCTTCTCCGGCTTTCCTCCGCTCTTCGGCGAGAACCGCCTCAATCCGCTTTTTTTCCGCGACGAGGTTCGCTTCATCCAGCTTTTTTTCCGCGAGTGCCGCTTCGGCCGCCTTCTTTTCGGTTAAAACAATCTCTGCTCTTCGCCTTTCGGCTTCAAGAGCGGCTTTTATTTTTTTGTTGTCGGCGAGAATTGTCTCCTCTTTTCTTTTTGCTTCGGCAAGAGCTTCTTCGGCTTTTCGTCTTTCGGCGTCAAGAGTAGCCTTGGCTTTTTTGTTGTCGGCGAGAATTGTCTCCTCTTTTCTTTTTGCTTCAGCAAGAGCTTCTTCGGCTTTTCTCCGCTCTTCGGCGAGAACCGCCTCGGCCTTCTCTTTTTCCACGCGAATCCTTTCCGTCTCTTTTTTCTTTTCCAAGGCGAGCGCTTTTTTCGCCTTTTCTCTTACCTTTGCCAAAGCGTTCGAGAGAATGGCCTTGTCTTTTTGTTTTTCGACGCCGGCCATTTCCTTATCCTTTTTCTTTTCGGCCTCCAGAGCGGCTTTTGTTTTTCGTCTTTCGGCATCAAGAGCGGCCTTGGCTTTTTTGTTTTCGGCAAAAATTACCTTTTCTTTTCTTTTTACTTCGGCAAGCGCCACTTCGGCCTTTCTCCGCTCTACGGCAAGAGCCGTTTCAATCCGCTTTTTTTCCGCGACGAGGTTCGCTTCATCCAGCTTTTTTTCCGCGAGCGCCGCTTCGGCCGCCTTTTTTTCGGTAAGAGCGATCTCGGCTCTCCGTCTTTCGGCATCAAGAGCGGCTTTTGTTTTTTTGGTTTCGGCGAGAATTGCCTGTTCTTCTCTTTTAACTGCGGTAAGAGCGGCTTCAGCTTTCCTTCGCTCTTCAACAAGCGCCGCTTCAATCCGTTTTTTTGCCTCAGCGAGATTCGCTTCATCCAGCTTTTTTTCCGCGAGCGCCGTTTCCACCCCTTTCTTTTCTGCTAAAGCAACTTCGGCTCTCCGCCTTTCGGCCTCAAGAGCGGCTTTGGTTTTTTGGGCTTCGGCGAGAATGGCTTCTTCTTTTCTTTTTACTTCAACAAGAGCGACTTCGCATTTTCTTCGCTCTTCGGTAAGAGCCGCCTCAATCCGTTTTTTTTCTTCGGCGAGATTTACTTCAGCCAGCTTCTTTTCCGCGAGCGTCGCTTCGGCGACTCTTTTTCCGGCAAAAGCGGCTTCGGCTCTTCGTCTTTCGGCTTCCAAGGCGGCCTTAGTTTTTTGGGCTTCGGCAAGAATTGTCTGTTCTTTTCTTTTTACTTCGGCAAGCGCCACTTCGGCTTTTCTCCGTTCTTCGGCGAGAGCCGCTTCAATTCGTTTTTTTTCTTCGGCGAGGTTCGCCTCGGCCAGCTTTTTTTCCGCGAGCGCCGTTTCGGCCACTCTTTTTTCGGTTAAAACAATCTCGGCTCTTCGTCTTTCGGCTTCCAGGGCGGCCTTGGTTTTTTGGGCTTCGGCGAGAATTGCTCGTTCTTTTCTTTTTGCTTCGGCCAAAACTTCTTCGGCCTTTCTCCGTTCTTCGGCGAGAGCCGCCGCCGTTTCGGCTTTTCTCTTTTCTTCAAAAACGGTTTGTTCCGCCAGCTTTTTTTCGGCCAGAGCTTCTTCGGCTCTTCGTCTTTCGGCCTCCAGAGCGGCTTTGGTTTTTTGGATTTCGGCGAGAACGGCCTCTTCTTTCCTTTTTGCTTCAGCCAGAGCCATTTCGGCTCTTCTCCGCTCTTCGGCTAAAACCTCTTCAGTCTTTTTTTTCCCTTCAACAAACGCTTCCTCCGCCTTCTTTCGTTCGGCCGCCAGAACTTCTTCGGCTTTTCTCCGCTCTTCGGCGAGAGCCGCCTCCTCGGCGCGCTTTTTTTCTTCGGCGAACGCTTCTTCGCCTGCCTGCGCCGCGCTAAGCGCGGCCTGCGCGAGCGGAACCTCCTCCGCGGCTTTTTCTTTTTTGACGTGAACCGGTTTTATCGCTTTCGCTCCCACAAAATACTCTTTTACTTTATCAATCACTTCCTCAATCGGGTGCTGCGCCTTTACGAAATAATCGTCCGCGCCCATCTCAAGCGCTCTTTTAATTTCGGCGTCTCCGCCCAAATTGGAAAGCACTATAACCGGAATGAGTTTCCATTCGGGATTTTTTTTCAATTCCTCCAATACATAAAACCCGTCCCTTCTGGGCATTAAAAGATCGAGAAGAATAATGTCCGGCCGTCGCTTTTTTATCCACTCCATGGCCTCATCGCCGTTGGTGGCGGTGTCCACCGCGAATCCCTCCGCCTCAAAAGTGTCTTTAAGAGCGGTTACCAAAAATGCTTCGTCTTCTACAATCAGTATCTTGCTCATATAGTTATTTTAGCAAAACGCTTGGGAACGCGCAAATAAAAAGTTGAGCCCTTGCCTTCTTCCGATTCAAACGAGACTTTTGCCCCGATCTTATCGGCAAGTATGGACGCGGTATAAAGACCCAGGCCCGTGCCGTCCGGCCTCATTTGTTTCGCGTTGGAGGCGCGATAAAACTTTTCAAAAATTCTTTCCTGTTCGTCCTTGGGAATCCCGATGCCGGAATCCTTTACGGAAAATGTCACCGCGTCCGCTTCTTCTTTGGCGTCGCAAGCGACTTCCTGTCCCGGCTGCGAGTAGCTGGCGGCGTTCGCGACAAAACACTCAAGAACGCTTTGCAGCAAAGCGGCGTCGGTCTCAACCGCGATTGTTTTATAATTTTTCAAGGCGTTGCGGAATGTGATTTTTCCCTTTGCGACCGCGTCTTCCGTTTTGACGGAAATATTCTCGCCCAAATCCGAAACGGAGACCGTTTCTTTCTTGATTGTCGCGGTTCCGCTTTCAAGCCGCAAAACGTTTATCATGTCAAAGACAAGCTTGATCATTCGCTCGTTAGCCCTGTAAATTTCGTCCATGTAATCCCGCTGTTTTTCGTTTAACGGTCCCAGCACGCCCCTCTTCATCGTTTCAATAAGCCATTTCGTTCCCGAAAGCGGCGTGCGCAACTGGTGGGAAGCGAGCGTTAAAAAATCCATCCGCAATTTTTCAAGCACTTTTTCTCTGGTCAAGTCGTGAAACACCTCCACGACGCCGATAATCTTCTGATCAATCGTTATGGAATTTATGACGCTGTTTACGGGCAATCTCGTCTTGTCTTTGCGGACAAAATAAAAGAAAGGCAATGAACCGGAGAAAAATTGCATGAGCATTCTTTCCTCAATATTAATTCTATTGCCCTCCTCGTCTTCGCGGGGAATGATTTCCACCAGACGCTTCCCGACAACCTCGTCCTGCTTCCATCCAAGCATTTTTTCAAAAGCCCGGTTTACCGAAAGAATTACTCCTTCCATGTCCACCGCGATCATCCCCTCCCCTATGCTTGCCAAAAGCGCCTTGTAAAATTCACGGTCAAGTTTTTCCGCTTTTAAAATAGGTAATTTCATCTAACTTTCCGTTAAAATAAAATCTTGCCATCTCATCGGGCATATTAAAATTATACCATGCCCTCGCTCTCGGGACAATAACTCAGATAACGCCTAAGACGTTATTCCGTGGCACTTTTGCTTTTTCAATAACCAAACGCAGGAATTTTCTTTATTTTAAGCCATTTACTCATCTGTGGCACTGTCGGATTCGCCGAAATATAGAAAATGTCATAGGGGGGCAAAAACTTGACAAGTCGCATACTTTCATGCTATACTGCAATAAGTTTCCTGTTCAATCAACCCTTTTAAAGGAGGTATCGAAATGTCTGAAAACCAGAAGACCGAGATCACTCACGACAAGCTTCAAGAAGAGGCCGAAAAGCTCGTTTCGCTCTTGAAAGATCGTCAGGTCGGGTTGTTCAGTTGGCACATGCTACTGAACGAACGCCTGAAGTCAATCCACGATCTTCTCTGCCCCCTCTTCGGCTCGAAGTAGCCCAAAAGTGCTGAGCGTCACTCTAAACCGCTCTTTTTTCTTTGCCAAAATTCACCCTCACGCCCCATGACATCTCTGCTTTTTATTATCATGGGTCATGCGGATTTAAATAAATTGATTGTTAAAGCAACTTCCTCAAGAATTCCCAGAATACAATCATAATTTTTGACTTCATTCTCGTTGACCCACACATAATCAGTAAAAGCGCCGTCCTCTGGTATAACCTTGCCACTTTTATACTTTGCCGCAAATTTTACAAGAATCACGGGTATTTCGTCTGGTCTTACAAACGCCACACTATTTATGTATTTCAGTTCTCGTTCTATTTCGACACCAGCTTCCTCTTTTGTTTCCCTTACTAACAATTCCTCAACTGCATCTTCGAAGTCCAACACCTCGCCATTTAATCTAGTTGGTTTTGTGATGTTTAACTGATTCCATTCGAGCTTTCCTCCGGGCACTGCATATTTCCCGGGGTGGACTTTTTCTCGTTCACTCCTTTTTAAGATTAAACATCTTCCATCTTGCTCTCGGTAAATCACTACATTCGCCACAAAGTAGAACAATTTATCTTCTTTTGCGTTTTGTAGACTTATCTTATTGGCAGGCATACATATTATCTTACTCTGCTCTCATGACCCATGACACTTTTTAAACTTCTTCCCGCTGCCGCAGGGACAGGGATCGTTCCTGCCGACCGTTGGTCTGTCTTTGGCGGCGGTTTTCGGCGCGGCGCTTTCCGACTCGCCCCGCGAGAGAATTATTTGCGGAGCCGGCCGGGCGGCAACGGGAGCGCCTGCCCGCGCGGACGGGACAGAAATTCCGACTTTGAAAATCGCTCCGACGACGTCGGTTTGAAAAACTCCAAGCAATTTTTGAAAAATCCGGTGTCCTTCATTTTTATATTCAACCAAAGGATCGCGCTGGCCGTAAGCCCTCAGCCGCACGGAACTGCGCAGGTGTTCCATTGCTTCAAGATGGTCCATCCAAAGAAAATCAAGGGTTCTCAAAAGAATAAATTTTTCGGCCTGCCGCGTGTTTTCTTCGCCGACCTCTTTCTCTTTGGCGGCGTACGCTTTCAAAGCAAGATCGTTTAAATAAGCGGCAAATTCCTTCTGAATTTCAAATTTGTCTCGGCGTCCGTCTTTGAGTTCTTCCAATTTTGAACGAACGTCCGGCGACAAAGAAAAAATCGCCTTCGCGTCCTCAATAATTTCTTCAATGTTCCATTCTCCAAAGGATTCGCTTTGGGTATGAAATTCCACGATCTTTTTTATCTCGTCTCCGAACATCCGCGAGATTTTATCCTTTGTCAACTCGCTTCCGTCCGCTATTCTTCGCCGCATTTTGTACGCGACCTCGCGGTGCCTGTTCATTACGTCGTCGTATTCAAGAACGTGTTTTCTCGCGTCAAAATGAAAGCCCTCTATTTTTGACTGAGCCGCTTCAAGCGCTCTTGAAATCATCTTATTTTCAATCGGCTGATCTTCAGGCAGGCCGAGCAAGTCCATCATTCCTTTGATTTTTTCCGAACCGAAGATTCTCATCAAATCGTCTTCCAGAGAAACCAAAAACTGGGAAGCTCCCGGGTCTCCCTGCCGCCCGGCCCTGCCGCGAAGCTGATTGTCAATTCGCCGCGCCTCGTGCCGCTCGGTGCCGAACACAAGAAGCCCTCCGGCTTCGCGCACTTTTTTCGCTTCATCCGGCAATGGCGGGTTGCCGCCCAAAATAATGTCAACGCCCCGGCCGGCCATGTTGGTCGCGATGGTCACGGCNCCCGGGCGCCCGGCTTGGGCAATGATCGACGCTTCGCGTTCGTGATTTTTGGCGTTCAAAAGTTCGTGCTCTATTCCTTCGCGCCGGAGCATGGCGCTAAGCCGCTCGTTCTTTTCTATTGAAATCGTGCCAACAAGCACCGGCCTGCCTATTTCGCTGTTTTTTTTGATTTCCCGAACCAAGGCCTCGAATTTTCCTTTGTCCGTTTTATAAATGCCGTCTTGTTTGTCGTCGCGAATCATCGGCTTGTTGGTCGGAACCACCGCGACTTCAAGATTGTAAACCTTGTGAAATTCTTCGGCCGATGTCTGGGCCGTGCCGGTCATGCCGGCCAATTTCCCGTAAAGACGGAAATAATTTTGAAAGGTGATGGAAGCGAGCGTCCTTGATTCCCGCTGAACCCTGACTCCTTCTTTCGCTTCTATCGCCTGATGCAGGCCTTCACTGTATCTGCGTCCCGGCATCATGCGGCCGGTAAATTCGTCAACGATTATCACTTCGCCGTTCCGCACCACATAATCGCGGTCAAGTTTGAAAAGCACGTTCGCCCGCAGGGCCTGCTCCAGATGATGGACGTAGCGGAGCCCGAGCCCGGCGCCGCCTATGTCGTAAATATTGTCCACCCCTAAAATTTTTTCGATTTTGCCGATGCCTTCGTCGGTCAGAGACACCGCCCGCATTTTTTCGTCAATGTTATAATCGGCGTTTTCCGCCAGGCGAGGGACGATTTTTGAAAATTGCTCATACATTTTCGTTGACTCTTCGTCGGGCGCCGAAATAATCAAAGGCGTCCTTGCCTCGTCAATTAAAATACTGTCCACCTCGTCAACGATCGCGTAATAATGCTCGCGCTGGACTATGTCGTCAATGCCGTAAGCCATGTTGTCGCGCAGATAATCAAAACCGAATTCGTTGTTCGTGCCGTATAAAACGTCGGCCGCGTAGGCCTCTTTTCTTGAACAAGGCCGCAGATACTCGTGAACGATTTTAAAACCGCCCAAAGTGTCGCGCGCCGCGTCGTGTTCATCTTGAACATCGCCTTTCGCTTCAGCGTGGCGATGGCTCGGATCGTACAGATAACTCGCTTCGTGATTGATACAGCTGACCGACAAGCCGAGAGCGTGATGTATCTGTCCCATCCAGACGGCGTCGCGCCGCGCCAGATAATCGTTAACCGTCACGACGTGCACCCCGCGGCCGGTCAAAGCGTTCAAATAAGCGGGCAGGGTGGCGACGAGCGTTTTGCCTTCGCCTGTTTTCATTTCGGCGATTTTGCCCTGATGCAAAACAATACCGCCGATAAGCTGGACGTCGTAATGCCTTTGGCCCAGCGTTCTTTTGGCTGATTCCCGCGCCAACGCGAACGCTTCCGGCAATAAATCGTCCAAACTCTCCCCCTCTCCAAAACGCTCTTTCAATTTTTGGCTCGCGCCTCTTAATTCTTCAAAAGAAAAAACCTCGAACTTCGGTTCGAGCTTGTTAATTTCGTCAACCGTTAATTTGTGTTTTTCCAGCAATCTTTTGACCGGATCGCCGAAAAGTTTGGACAAAAACATGCCGCAATTACTCCTCTTCCGCCCTCTCGCCCTTTTCTCCTTGAAACCAAGCCAAAGGCGAAAGTTTGGACAGAGTCTTAAATATTCTCGCTCCCCGCTTGTATTTCGCGGACTGCGCTTCTTTGTATTTTTTTAATTCCCTCTGAAGCTCGTCTTTAATTTGGTCAATCGCCTGATGCAAATCCCATTGCTCGGCTTCGGCTCTGATGACTTTTCCGGGCAGGCGGATGTCGGCTTCGGCGCGATAAATGTCGCCTTTGCGATGGTGCGTTGTCGTCTTCGCCACCTCAACCCAGCATTCAACGGCGCTCAAATCAACGTTTTGAATAAATTTTTCAAGGCCGTTGATTTTTTCGTCAATATAAGCGTTTACGCTGCCGCTTAATTCCAAATTTGTCGCTTTTATGTTTATTTTCATAATGTTACGAAATCACTTTTTCTATATTAACACAGTAAAATACCCCCCGCAAGCGGGGGGTATTTTACAAAAAGAAAATTATTTCTTTTTCTTTCCGCCTTTCTTGACGGCTTTCTTTGCTTTTTTTGCCTTTGCCATATTTTTTAAAAACTAATTAATTATAACTGCCTTGAATTCCTCGACCTTTTTCCATAAATAGAAAAATGATATTTAAATTCTTAATTTAAGTATAACACACTTTGCAACAGAAAATATTTTCCCCTGTGGATAACTGACCCAAACGTTCTTTAGAGCGTTTGGGTCATCCTGAGGGCAAAGCCCGAAGAATCCCTCTAAAATTCGGAGCGCGAAGCGCAAACAAATTTTAGAAACCAAACATTGATCCCGAGCCCGCCTTTGGCGGACGAGGGATCTCTTCTCTAAAAACAAAAGGGCCTGTTTTGTCAGGCCCATAATTTTTTTGTTAGCGAAGTTTTAGCGGTTCGCTCTTTTTCGTCTTGAACGCGTCTTCCGTCTCTTCGGAAGTTACGATCGCGTATTCGTCAAGATTTATCTTCGGAAAGCCAAGGAATCCCGCGATCGCGTTGTTCGGAAATGTCTGGCGATAATTGTCGTACTGCAATTTTTTGTCTATGAGCATTTTCTGGTCCGCTTCAAAGCTGTTGCGTCCGCTCTCAATAACGTCTTGAACCTTCTTGTAGAGCGTCGCGTCAATCGTTGGATTGTGTTCTTTGATCCATTGAAACATCGCGCGAGAACCTTGGCTCCCGTAACGCCCGGCCATTACTTCTCCGTAAAGTTTCCGCATATCGCCGGTGTAGAGTTCCGGCACCTGCGCCGTTTCTTTCAGCTTCTTGAAATAATTGTCGTAATTGTTCTTGTTCTGTTCGTATTGGGCCTTAATGCCATTTTCCATCTTGACCGCGGTATTATAAAATCCCATAATCGCGGCTCCAAAAGAAACGCCCATGATAATTCCCAATACCACTATGCCTACTATTGCCGCTGCGACTACTTTTCCACTCATCTTCTCCGCCCTCCTTTTTGTTTCGCTTCCCTGATTTTATCTCGTTCCAAACGGATCGTTCTTCCAGAAATAAATCGTCAGGCCGACCGACAGGCCGATCCCGAGAATAAAAAGCGTTACCATCGCCCATAAAGGCGGCCGCAGACCCGCGGCCAGATATTCGAATTCCCTCATCCGGGTGCGGACAAATTGCCGGTCAACGAGTTCCGCCGTTTTGGCGATGATTTCCTGGCGCTTCTCAAGCGTGCCGATGTTTTGCAATTCGTCACGCAAAGCGATTTTCAATTCTTCGACCCGCGTCCATGACATCACCCTGACCCAGTCGATCTTTGGATATTCGGTGACCCCGAAAACGACGACGAAATCGTTCTTTTTTCCGCCGAGCCACGCCTCTTCAAGCGCGTGAATATAACTTGAATCCGGCGTCGGTACGGCGATAAAAATAATATTAACTTCTTTTTTCTTTCCGAGTTCGGCGTTTAACTCCGTCAAATCGTTATTCCAGGCCTCGATATCTTTGACCGGCACTTTAACGCTCAAAAAACGATCAATAAAATGATAGTCGCGCACTTCAAGCGGATATTCGGGAATAATTTCTTTGAATTTTTCCGTAAGTCCGTGCCGTCTTAAAAGAGACCAGGGATTCGCTTTAATGTAATTTTCGTAACCGTGAGTCAAAGCGCTTGGATCGCTAATTTTCGCGCGAGTAAAACGCGGCGGCTCGTGAGCGCCTTGGGAATCAACGCGATGGATGTAAATCGTCTCGCTGTTTGAAGTTTGGAGCACCCAATTCCAATCATTACCGTGCTCATAGCAAGTATTCCAGCAAATATCGCAGCCGTCCTTGTCGCAATTGCAGGGATAGGGATTGCAAGGATAGGAATGAGAACAGGATGTCCATTGCCTTTCCTTCTCAACAATTCGTCCGTTCCAGATCTCCCGATCGCGCATGGAAGTCATTCTTGCGGCAAAATAACCTAAAACAATGACGATGCTGACAACCCCGACCAACACGAGAAACTCCTTGATGTTGATCGCGTATCTGGAATCCTGTCGGTACGCGCTGTACAAAAAGCCCGCCAAGGCGAGAAATAAAGGAACCAGCAGAAGAAGAAAAAGTTCCATTCTCTTCCCGTAATCCTTTCCTTTTCTTCAATCAAATTTTTAAACAACTTTTAATAACTGTACTATATTATTCCGAAAAGTCAAGAATTAAAATCCGACGTATTGTATTTCTTCTTCAAGCAGAGCGCCGAAGTTGTTTCTGACTTTTTGTTTTATTAAACTGACGAGAATTATCATTTCTTCGGCCGTCGCTCCGCCGGCGTTGACGAGAAAATTGGCGTGCTTTTCGGAAACCATCGCTCCGCCGATTTTTTTTCCTTTCAATCCGGCTTCCGAAATCAAAAAACCGGCGGAGATTTTGTCGTTCTTTATGAAATCCCTGAATTTTTCCTGAAATCGCGGTTTTAACTGCGGCGTCCAAACGTTTTTAAAAACACAGCCGGCCGAAGGATATTCCAGGGGATGTTTGTTTCTCCGAAAATTCAATCGCTCGTCCATTCTTTTTTTAATTTCAATTGGATCGTCTTTTGTCAAAAAAAATTCCGCCGAAAGAATAATGTCATTACCGCGCTTAAAAACGCTGTCACGATAACCGAACCGGCATTCGTTTTGACTTAATTCTTTGATTTCTCCGTCCGGCGACAAAACCCTGACTTCGCGGACAATGTTCCCGACGGTTCCTTCCGGAATTCCGGCATTCCCCCGAATCGCGCCTCCCAAAGTTCCCGGTATTCCGGCCGCCCATTCCAACCCGCTCAAGCCCGCTTTCCATGATTGTTCAACAAGCCGGCCAAGTAAAACTCCGGCCCTTGCCCAAATAATGTTATCAGAAATTTTTATGTCATCCGACGAATTGCCTGCCTGCGCGGGCAGGCCGCCTTTCATTCTAATCACCATTCCGTTAAAGCCAGTGTCGGAAATCAAAATATTGCTTCCGCCGCCCAAAATAAAAAACCGCGCGTTCAATTCGCGCGCTTTTTTCAACGCCTCCCTTAAATCATCTTCGCTTTCCGCTTCGCAAAAATACTTTGCCGCCCCCCCGATTTTGAAGCTGGTGTAAGGAGCCAATAAGACGTTTTTTTTGATAATCATATTCTTAATTTTAATTTCTAATATCTCACGTCCGCTCCTGTCAGATAAAAATCCCGTTCCTGACTGTTGATGATAAACACCGAATTCCACGTTCGGCCGCTCAAAGAAAAGCTTTCGGCCGATATGTTGAGCCAGTGTTTTGTTCCGTCGGCGTTTAGTTCATACACCTTTGAATCGCCGCCGGCTCTGACAAGGGCGCTTTCTTTGTAAAGAGCCGCTTCTTCCTGAGAGAGTTCAATAATCTCGGCCCATTTAAAATGTCCGTACATTCCGAAAATTTGGGGGTTCAAAATATGTCTTTTATGTTTGCCGGTTATCACATAAACCTTATAATCGCCTTTGGCTCTTATCAAAGAACCGTCCGGCAAATTCGGAAACTGAACCGCCGGCAATTGAACGATTTGAGCCGATTTTTCTTGAATGCTTTCTTTAATTTCTTGAACCGGCTCTTGAATCGCCGGCATTCCTGCCTGCGCAGGCAGATCGGCGACGATTGAGGCGGTCAGAGAAAAAGCTGACGACGGATCGTTGTCGGTGAAATCGGCGGTTTTGCGCCGGCTGAAAGGACTGACGATAACCGACCTTATTTTAGGGCCGAAATCGGAAAGATAAAGCAGAACCGTCTGCCCTTCCGAGGATGTCTTCAAATCCAGAAATTTAACCGTTTTTTGTCCGGAAACCTCGTTTATTATATAAGGCGCTCGGAAATCGGCGCTTGGGTCCGGGGAGTTGAATTCCAGCTTTAAAATTCCCTGGCCGGTTCCGACAAATTCATACCAACGAGGCGTCCAGTCCTTTGTGCTGAAATTTAAAGTTACCGGCAAAGAAGAAACAAGCAAACTAAAATTCGGGGACACGCGAATGTTCGCGAAATTTGAATTTTTGTAAGAATAGCGTCCGCTTTCCAAAGAAGAATCGTTGAGATAATTCGCGGCAAGCCAGTCGGCGAAAACGTCGGAAAAAGTTTCGGAAGAACCGACTCTTTTCAAAGCGTCGCTCACGCTTTCAATGCCGGCTTTGTCGGATTTCATTATTTCCGAAAAAAAAGAGGGGCCGAAGCGATCTCCGAGATAATAAGTGAGCATTCCGACCGAACCGTAATCGTCAAGCGCGTCCCGCCATTCGGTCAAACTGTCGGAAGAATTGTTTAAAAATTGCCGGGCGCGGCTCTCAATGTTGGACCCGCGATAAACCGGCTCCAGGTTCAAAAAGTACGGCGCGTATTCGCTTCTTACCTCGTTCAGCCAGATGTCGTCTTCCTTGTTCAGGCGTTTGTCTTTTTGGAAAAAAGAGATCAAATGCTGAAATTCATGAGCCAAAAAAACTTTCGTCCGGCTTTGAGTAAGAAAAGAAGCGTTCAGGTAAAGCATCTCTCTTTCGTTTGAATCCGGATTCTGCTGCTTGGAAAATTCATTGCCGCTGTCGAAATATCCGCCGGCGTTTTTGTGCAGCGAGGCGAGTAAAATCGTCGCGCGCTCGTCGTTGTCTATGCCGGGTTTCCATTCGGAACCGAAAAGAGCCGTGATGCTCGGATAAATATTTTGATCAAAGTCCTGGGCGAGAACGTCCAATTTTGATTCAAAATCATTTTTCGCTGACTGCTCCAGCGAATCCCAAAAATCCCGCTCAACATAAAAATAGGCCGAAGCGGAAATCTTTTTTAAAAAAGCTGTTGTTTCCGAACGGCCGCGCGAATCATAAGAAGGCGTTATTTTAAAATTGACCGCTTCTCCAAGCTGAGCGGCATAAAGGACGGACGGAAAGATTAAAATACTTACTGCGAACAAAAAATAAATAGTTTGTATTCTGAAACGCATAAACAAATTAGCAAGATAGCCAATAGCCATTAGTTTTTACTAGTCGCTATTGGCTAATCTCTATCTTGCTAATTAAAGAGCCCGGCGGAAGCTACTCCAATTCTATTTGTTTTAAGTGAGTGCTTAAACCAGCCGGGCTCAGCTTTATTATAATGTAAAAAAGAAAAACGAGCAAATTCAAAATAAGGTCATCTCAATAATACAAAGCCCCGTCAAACGGGGCTTTGTATTAACAAATAGTAGAGTTGTCCGCCTTTCGGCAAACAAACACTCACTTATTTTACATTATACTCCCTGTGACAGTTTTGTCAAGGTCTGTTCAAAAAACGCCTCAATTAAAAACCGTCAAAACCGATGTGCTCCCCGCCCGAGGTGGCGTTGACTTCCTTGTCTTTGCAGGCGATCCTGTCTTTTCTGAACTGATCCCAGGCCGCTTTCCTTTCTTTTTTAGCGGCCGCCACCGCTTCACGGGTTGATTTTTTGTAAGCATTCCACGCCGCCAGTACAGCCGCTCTTCGTTCTTTCGCGGTTGGCTTTGCCCAAGCCGCTTTCAGGGCGTCTTTTCTGACTCCAAGCGCCGACTTGATCACCGAAGAAAACTTGTCAAAAGCGGCGATGACTGCCGTGTCTCTCTTTTCAATCGCGTTCTGAATACAAACCGGATCAAAAGGCTTAGGCGCCGGTTTTGCGGTTATGACGGGCGTTATCGGGGTTGTCGTTGTCGCCGGCTGTTCCTGGGCAAAAGCAAAACTGACTCCCAAAAACATAAAACTTAACAAAGCAAAAGAAAAAATTATTTTTTTCATAATTTTATGACCTAAAATATTAAAATTACATTTGCTCCGCATCGACCTTTGTATCGTAGCATTTTTATTCTCACAAAAATTGTACCACAACCGCTCACTTTTTTCCAAAGACCTTTTCTGAAAGTTCCTGATGCCATATTCGGAATATGCCGGTGCCGCTTTTTTTAATAAGCTGGTTAATTGAAAACGCTTCCAAGCTTTCTTCGTCCGCCAGACCGTTTTCCACGGCTTCTGTCCTGCCGTTCCTGCCGAATTCGTAAAACAAATTTTTGGCTTCGGAGATATTGCCGTCTTTCACCGCCTTTTCAATCGCCCCCAGCCGCTCGTTCACCAATTTAATGACGGTTCCGAATATCTCGCGCCATTCCCTTTCTTCCTGCTTTTCCGTGGGCAGTTTGAAATTTTCAGTCCTGATTTTAGAAACATCTTTTTCGCGGCTGACGCGTTGAGCGAGAATATAATAGACGCCGTTTTTGAGCATTTCATTTAATTCTTCCGTCTTTTCGTCGCCGTAAAGGGTTTTAAGCGTTTCAAGCATTTTTTCGGGCAAATGAAGCTGGGCCCTTTGTTCGGTCAAGGTTTTCAACCCCAAACCTTCCAAGCCCTCATAAAATTTGTCAGGAAATTTGCGGCGCGAAGTAAGCCGGACAAGACCGCCGATTTTTGCCGCCTCGGTCATGTTGCTCAATGTCTTAAAAACATCAGCCGGGTCCTGAAGGAAGATAATCAAGCGAGGACGTGCACTCGGCCATGTCAAAAACTTCGGGTTTAAAGATCGGCGGCTGTTCCATGCGGCGGGTTACGGACGTCACTTTTAAAAGCTTTTCGGCATATTTTTTTTCGTACTCCTCTCTGCCTCGTTTTAACATTTCGTGCGTCAAGTCAAGATTTACGATTGCCGGTTTTTCCTGACCAAGTTCTTCGTAAAGATTGATCAAATCGCTCTGGGCCCTTGCTTCGCCATACGGGCCGGACGCGACCGACAAAATCAAACCCGGCATGCGTTCCAATTCCCCCCGCTTGACCCTGAAATAAACGTCGTAAATCGCCAGCCGGTGAACCAGATAGTCCGGCATTTGTTCCTGAACTTCTATCATTCTTTCAACTTCTTCTTTGGTGAATTCTTCGCCCGTCGCTTTCTTTCTGCCGAACATCAATCGCGCCTCCTGAAGCGGAGTTAATTCCGCGGGTTTTCTTTCCCGCTCTTCTTTGAATGAAATCCCGGTTTTAAGTTCGGGCGCTTTCACTCCCAAAACGCCGCCGATTTCTTCGGGCGAAGGGATGATTTGTCCCCAATTCACTTCCAAATCTTTAATCTCCCGCTTAATCTCTTCACTTTCTCGGGAAGAAACGGAAAGTTCGTCCTGCTCCTTTTGCGATTGGGTCAATTGGACCTCAATTTGTTTAAACACCGTTTGTTTCAGCCGCTCGTATTCCTTGACCGAAGTCATCGCGCGCGTTTCCCATTTTCCGACGTCAAAGCGCTCTTGCTCTTTTGACGGAAGACCTTTTCTCACCTGAGCTAAAATCAACCGTTGAATCGCGTCGTAGCGTTTTTGCTTGTCTTCCGGTTTTTCATAACGCTCGCGGGTTTTGCGTACGGCGTGCTTAAACACTTTTGCCGTCAATTCTGGCAAGACGATTTTTTCTTCCGAGCCGAAATTAAAAAGAACCGCGGGCATAGTCCGCCCAGTTTGTTTTTCGTATTCCGAATCCCTCTGTTCGTCGGGAATGAAATTGCGCGGCAGCAAACGTTCGCTTGCCGAAATTTTTATAATTTCCGGCTGATACTCCTTTTCTTGTTCAAAACTTTCCTCAATAATTTTTTCTTCTGTAGTTTGCGGTTCTTTAGTCGCCTCAATTTTTTCTTTCTCGTTCAATTTTTCTTCCATGTTTGAAAATTAAAAATTAAAAATTGATAATTTTTTTCCTTTTTAAGGGCTTATCTGCTTGCTGAACCTTCCCAAATACCTTGCTTCGCCTTCGCAGCGGTTAAAAATAATTTGGCAAATTTTCGTTCCCGGCTTGATGGCAAGAGGCGCGCGGCCCAAATTGGATATTTCCAAAACCTGTTTATTGTCGGTGCCGGGCTGGATGAAGCCCGAGGTGATGTGAATCGCCAAGCCAAGACGGGCGAAACGCGACCGCCCCTCAAGCCAGCCGGCGATGTTCGGCGCCAAAGTGATTCGCTCTTGCGTAATTCCCAGGATCGTCTCGCCCGATTTTAAAACGATTGACTTTCCGTTTTTAATTTCTTTAACGACGGTTATCTCTTCAAAGCCGGCCTCTTCGGTAACCGGAAAAACTTTCCGCCTGTTTTTAAAAACGCGGAAAGCGTTGCCCAAATGAAGATCAACCGAGCCCGGACCGGCACAGTCCTCGCAAAACGGCTCTATCTTGATATTGCCGCCGCGAATCTCTTCTAAGATTGTGTCATGAGTTAAAATCATGTCAATTCCTATAACCCTTTATTTCTTACTCAATTTTTTCTCCAATTGAGATAATCCCTTTTGAGTAGCTACTCGCGCTTCTCTAACTGCTTTTAGGGCTTGTTTGTTAATAAAAGCAGTCGTCTCTCTCCTTTTTTTCTTAATCTGTCCGGCAATGTCTTTAATCAATTCTTCTCCCTCGCCGGCCTTGATATGTTTGGACTTCTCAAGCGCGTGAATCGCTTTTTCAATTTCCTTGTCGGTATAGGAAAGCAGTCCCATGCCGAGCAAAATACTTTTTTTAATAATGTCTTTCATCTCCATAAAATTTCGCCGAATCGCGAATTACCGCGGCTCGACGAATATGAATTCGGAGAGCCGCTTTTGATCCGCGATTCGCATTTTTATCTTATTTATTTTTTCTTACTAAATTAAATAACCAAATTATCAGGACAAAACCGATGAGAAGGCCGATTCTACCCAAGGAAATTCCGAAGATCCGCGCCTCCTCAATGTTCATCACGAGCGCCGAAGTCAAAAGAGTGATCGCGGTCAGACCGGCCAAAATCCTGACGTCGTTTTGCCGGTCTATTTCTTCCTTGACTTCAATGAACTCCTCAATATTTATTTTAACACCGATATCGCCTTTTTCAAACTTCTCCAGCAATTTCAGGGTATGTTCGGGCAGTTTCTTTAAAAACGCCAAATAATCAAACATATTGTCCTGAAAGTCCCTGGCGGCCGCGCGCGGGTCAAACGCCGAACGGTATACCATTCCGACAAAAGCCGCGAATTGTTCGTTAAAATCAAACTTCGGATAAAAACGCTTTGCCATTGCTTCGGTGGCCAGCATCGCCTTTCCCAGCAAAACCAGATTGCTCGGGAAAACGATGTTGTATTTCACCGAGGCCGAAATTGCCTTAAAAAAGCTGGTGGCTATGCTTTCTTTTGCTGGCGAATAAAACCACGCGCTTAAAATACTGCTTACCTCCTGCTTAAAACCTTCAACATCCGAACCTTCCCGGACTTCGGCGACATCCAAAAGATGCTTCAGGGAATTTTCCATGTCCTGATTGATGAAACTCATAAAATAACTGACCATCTCGCTTCTCATTTCCGGACTGACATAGCCGACCATGCCAAAATCATGAAGGCAAATAATGTTGTTTTTGAGGACGAAAAAATTTCCGGGATGAGGGTCGGCGTGAAAAAAACCGTCTATCAAAAATTGTTTTAAAAGCACTTTCACGGCGTTGCGCGCAAGGAGTTCCCTTGAGAGCTTCATTTTCGCGAGCCGCTCCTCCTCGTCGAGTTTTACGCCGTCCACAAATTCCATTGTCAGGACCTTTTGAGAGGTCAAATCCCAATAAACTTTGGGAATCTTAATGTCCGGCTCGTCTTTCAAATTATAACGAAAACGCTCGGTATTGGTCGCCTCAACTTTAAAATCCAGCTCCCGCATCGTCCAGGCGGCGAATTCCTTTACAACTTGCGTCGGCCGCAGCGGCTTTGATTCGGGGATGTATTTTTCCAAAAGAAAAGCCAGAAAAAACAAAATATGAATATCTTTTTTTATCGTTTCTTCAACATTGGGCCGCTGAACTTTGACCGCGGCTTGAGTTCCGTCTTTTAAAACGGCGCGGTGAACCTGCGCCAAAGAAGCCGCGGCGAACGCCTTTTTTTCAAACGATTTGAATAATTCGCCGATTGGCCGGCCGAACTCTTTTTGAATAATTTTCTCAACCTGCTCAAAAGAAAAGGTCGCGGCCCGGCTTTGAAGTTTTTCGAGCTCCTTGGCGTATTCAAAGCCGACAAGGTCCGGCCTCAAGCTCAAAATCTGGCCCAGTTTCATAAAGCTCGGTCCCAGCTTTTCAAAACTTTCCCTCAAGCGAACTTGCGGCGGCTTAATTTCGGGTTTTGCGGGCGCTTTCAGCCGTTTAAATCGCTGGCTCAGCCGCAGACGCAGAGGAACCAAATATCTCAGCCGGAGGCGGTCAATGATGAACCCAAACCCTGCCTCAAAAAACACCGTTATAATTTGCCGCAAGCGGTTCAGGTCTTCAATTTTAGATTTTAAATTCAGAATCGCCATTTTTTAAGTATAACATAAAAAATCAGGGCCAAGAACAGTTTTGTCCTTGACCCTTAAATTTCATTTGACCAGTTTTTTGCCGGTTGTTTTTTGTCGCGCGCCCTGTCATAACCGCGTTCGCCTTTTTTAGTGGAATGCGCGCCGCCTTTTTTAAGCGGCAAGGGTTTTCTTATCCGCTGGTATATTGATTTTTCTTTTTTCATCCGCCTCTCCTCCTTGTTATTATGAAGAGAGCCGAGCTGTTTTTTATTATACCAGCTCGGCCCGTTGTCTATGTCTACGCACCTTTTTTGATGCGGGAATTTTTCGCGAGGACGAATGAGCCGTGGCTCTTTAGGGTATGCGTCCCTAAGCGGTTCGTCCCAATCCGCTCGTCTGCTCCGGTTACAGACCGCAACACATGTGCCTGTCCCCTATTTACCGCGCGGGGGTAGGACACATGCCCGGAATCTTGGCGTCATCGCGTCCGCTACCGCAACATGGCGGCTACCTGTGGGGCATTCCCCCCTGATCAGGTATGTGAATCTCTTCACAAGCGCGAGGCGACGACGGCAGTCAGCCACGGCTAACCACTTCCCGACTTTCACCGCTCGAGCGGCTACTCGTTGCGCGGGCAATCCTCAAGCCAAGGCCGGCTTGGCGGCAGGCGGATTGTACCACCCCTGCTCTGCCGGGTTGCCCCGCCATCAGAGCTTAACCGCCGCTGACCTCGGCTGAGGAACTTTTGGTCGGATTTTTAAACAACTATCCTCCCTTTCAGAAATCTTCAATCTTTTGAAAATCTCTGAAAGGGAGACGAGCGTTTTTTTGCTCGTCCCAAAAACCTAAGAGGAGGGTTATTCGCATTTGCAAGTGCCGGCCAGACAGGCATCAAATCCGGTTTTGCCTCCGAAATGCTTAACTCCCAGAGGCCTCAGATACTTCTCATAGCATTTTGGAGTTCCGGACATGCAGACGATTTTCTTGCACTCTTCTTCGGTCAACTGACTGGCAACCTTGCAACCGTCGGCTTTGTTATTATCGTGGTATCCGTCATAGTTCATGTCCAGCAAGATAATGTCGGCGTCGGCATGCGTCCTGATCAACTCTATCGCCTGTTCAACCGATTTCGTCGGCTCTGTCTCAATCATCTCGTGCTTCAGCACTCTTGTGATCAACCTCTTCGCGCTTTTCAGAAAATCCTCGCTGTCTTCTATAATCAATACTTTCATTTCTAATCCTCCTGTTAAAAGGTTTTTGTTTGTTAATGCTCGGGACTTTTTTGCCCCTCCCGAATTCTCAAGAAGTTTTAAGCGCTCGGGAGGGGCGATCACGTTTTTTTCGTGATCGCGTTTGTGGTTTCACTTCATCGTCTTGGGCCTTGCCGCTGACTTTCATGCCGCTTTTTGATCGCGACTGAAGCAAGCAAGGGCTTTGATGAAGTTGTCGGAGGTGACCGACTTTTCTCTGCCGTCATCTTTGCCGCGGCGTGCGTTTGACTCTGATGAGCCAGACGCGCTTCCGAGCCGGAAGCCACCGTTCTCGGTGAGCGAGTGCATCTACCGCTTAGCGGGAGATGTTCAGATCGAGAAGACCGGAAAGGTACTTCTCGACTGACAGACCGTCACCCGGCGCAGCAACCGCGATGAACGAGCCTGAACTATCAGGGGGGTATGCCCAGGTATACTGGACATTCCGGCGTGACAATGCTTCTGTCACGTGGCGGACCCTGCTAGCACAGGTCGGACAATGGTTGTGCGTGAGTGCGATCTCGAGCATCACTTTGCCGTCTTGCTCAATGACGGTCCGACTGTTTGACCAGCCGGAAACTCTGACACTGTGTCGATTAGCCATCCTATCACCTCCTTTGACTATTCCCTTAAGGTCTTATCCTCTGTCTTTAATACCTCCGGCCCATTCCGGAGATGTATAAGACAAGAGTTTATCTCTCTCACTTCTTTCAGTCCCTGCCCAATCAGAGTCCGAGAGAAGCATGGAGAGCGCTTAAGGTACGGTTGAGATCATCTCAAGGCCCTTTTGTCCTAGGCGCTGAGATGATCTCAACCGCGTTTTGTTTCAAGGTGCTTTCCTTACTGTGCGTTGCCATTATAGCATGCATTTAAAATCTTGTCAAGAGCTTCCGACACTTTCACCTTATTCTTGCCGAAATCGGCTTATTT
>C687J13239_1000181_pt1 | contig 42253 bp, 28 predicted proteins | sample RifGroD2_FD_13239 | JGI IMG/M metagenome (IMG submission 13239) | reverse complement strand
TTAACATTACATTTATTAATATATAAATATATATCCAATTCTGATATACAAGCAAAAGAGATATATATAAATAAAAAATTCTCGATACTTAATGAGTATGATTATCAACCATCTGATTTAGCAATGTCTGATACAGAAATTGCCGCAGCCGATTCCATAACTAGTTCACACACAGAACAAACTGTAGCCGCATCATTTTATTTAATAGATAAGGACAATCTTGAAAGATATAGACAAATAAAATCATATTCCATATCTGGAGGAATGACAGAATTAATAGCATTAATGTTTAAAGATAGAGGTTTTACCTCGTTATTGATGAATAGTATTCCATCACCATATACTGGACCTATTATCATACCATCAGGAAATTTATTATCATCATTAGAGTATTTAAATTATAGATATGGAATATTCAATACCGAATATATCTTTTATATGGATATAAATGATAACTACTTAATAGATAAGATAAATTTAGGCAATGCGGTAAAAGCTGGATCTCCATCAATAGTTAATTTATATTTTGAAGATAATTCACTAGTCGAAGCTGGAGAAAGTGGAAATATTATAGAAAATGGAATATATATATGTAATATTATGATACCACCATTTGTAAATAACTTAGATTCATATTCTGAAATGGTATTAGGATCTAATATTATATCAGTTGATGTAACTGACAATATTCAAAAAATAGGAACTGAAGGACTAGATAGAATTTTATACGTATTCAACCATAAAGTTTCATATCAGTCTAACCATAAAGCAAAGGAGTTTAAGAAATCTCTAACTATAAATTTGATCGATATTGATATTAATATAATAAATCCGGCAATGATATATAATGTCGCGGCAATACCGGCATTTGAGTTAATAAATCCGATATCTGGTTCATATAGGATAAATGAGAGTTCCATATCGCTAAATAAATCATCGAATAATACATTTAATATATCAGCTAAAATATATGGAAGATGGCAATTAACCATCTTCCATATATTATTTTTTTCTTGTCCTATATGCAGCATGTAAACATTTTGCATATTCATCATATGTCTCTTCTGAAATTATCATTCTTGCAGAATTTATAGGATATATTATTCTATTGTATATTTGCTGAGAGTCGATAGCATCTTTCATTCCAGGTTCGTTATTTTTAGTGTCTTTATTTTTATCATCAACAGCATCGGTATTACTTGATTTATCATCTATTTTATTAGATGTGGTTGGTCCCTCTTCTTGTTCCAATAAAAGGCACACAGTTTCTAATATCATATTGGTTTCATTCATAGGTGCAGCTTTTGCTTTATTTATGGTTTTATTTAATAAGTCTAGTATTTTATTATTTCTATCAATAATATCTTTAGTCAATTCTTTATATTTTTCAAGATAGCTGATCATATTATTTAATTGTGGGATTAATTCCTTTTTTCCTATTGTAATTTTATTAGGAGCTCCTCGAAAAAATGCTTTAGGATCAAATGATCGTTTTCCATCTATTGTAACAAATAGGTCTTTAAAATATTTTTCTTTAAAGGCTGTTTCATCTTTAAGATCTTCTATAAGTTCAGTATTAGAATCCATATATTCTGGAAATCTATAGGCTAATAACTTATCCTTATTTTTCCAATATGGATACATATTATATTTAAATTTATCACTTATTGATTCCTCATTTAAATTGGTTTTTAATTCAGCTATCCATTTTGCGTTACTATTAACTAATTGAATAACATAGTTTTTAAATTTTTCACTTAAGTTCTTAATTATTTCAAATAGTTTCTGTAAGCTGGCAATTATTCTATTTTTTGTTTCAACTAATGTTGCCTCTAATAAAGATTTATCATATGAATTAGTCACCGTTTCAATTAAATGTATAGTATATTCAAACAGATCCGACTCTTGTACTACGCCTAATATATTAATTTCTATTGGACAATAGTCATCAGAACTTGACAATATCGGAACATTGACATTAATCATTATATATCACACTTCTTTCTTAATTTATGATGTACTACTAACAAATTTTACAGTTCCAATAGGGATATCAGTTGGTAAATCATATTCTTTACTTCCTGCTCTATGGGTCATACAAAGATATTTTCCAGTTTTAGCATTCTTATAGAAAGAACAATCTACTTTTCCATATTTTTTATTAACAGCAGATCTTTCCTCTCCTGTTAATTCTATCTTATCTAATTTAGACGATTCAAATAAATGAACCTGGGCTGTGGAAGATTCATTTAATTTCGGAATATAATGAAAGGTTATAGATGCTGGTTTATCTTCCATGTGAAACGAGCCAGCAATTTTTAATTTAACATTTTCAAACTCGATAATCATCGATGGTGCATACTGTGTTATTTTAAACCCTTTCGATATGAGAACATTTTTAACTTTAGAACCTGCATTTTTCCAAGTATCATTATAATCTTCTTCTAATTTACTATAGAGTTCTTTATTTGGATTATATAGATTAAAATGTAATGACCGTTTTTCTTTTTTCTTTAAGATATTAAATTTCTCAATCTCGAATACCCACTCGATATCGCTGGATGGTAATATAATCCTAATAGCATTGATTATAGAGATGCTCTTATTATAAAATTCCGGCGTTGGGGGTGGTGATTTACTAAAAAATGATTCGGTCACTATACTATCATTATCTTGGTCTTCTAATTCTTCAATATTTCCATGAATGTAAGTTCCATGATATACTGGAGTTTTATCAATTCCTGTAAACAGAAGTCCTTTATGTCTATGATGCCCATCGAACATGATAGCATGTTTTTCACTTTGTGGCGATATTCCATGAAGTGCATCTACTGTAATTAAAGGATCTTTATTTATATTTCCATTTTTCTTAAAACTATTTGATATTTCTAAAACTTTATCATTATTTGTAGGTTTATCTAGTCCTTGAATCCGATCTACTCTCATTTCTTTTTCTTTCCACTTATAGTTATTTAAAAATGATATTATACCATGTAAATCTCCTTTATAATCATGCGACGATATAAGCATTTGTCCGACATTAGTCTTAATTTGATTATCTTTAAACATTTCTTTCATTTTACTCATGTGATTTTCAATATCGATAGATTTATCCATCATTGCCTCATTGATAATATCATTAAACATTTCATCACCAATCCTTTTTATTATTCAATACTACATTATTAGTCTGTTTTATTTATATAAAAAGAAGCATACTATCCAAAATAGATAGTATGCTTCTTTTATTGCCATATTACCAGACGAAGGCTGGTGCTGTAGGTACGCCGTTGTTATCAGACGTTGCTCCTTCTTCAAGAACCATATCCGCCTCATTGAACTCGAAATATGCTTCAAGAATTGTGTCATAGGGCATATCGAATTCTCCAGCAGCTTCATTTTTAACCCGATACGTTAATGCGTAATAACAGAAATTCCGAATAGCCGACAAGTATTCTTTGGCGGCAGCTAGTTTGAGGTTGCTAAATTCCATAACAACACTCATCGAGCTCATGAAAACTTTACGCCGAGCATTGATCATAGCGATATAGCTAGATCCAAGAGTTGCAGATGCGTCATCCGATGATTTAGGAACCTTTTTAATGGCACTTTCAGCTTCGGCCACAATAGTCTTAGCAACTTCTTCAAGCTTGTCATACGCCATATTAATTGAGGCGATATCTGCGGAAATAGCACGGTATCCTTCAAAGTATTTCATGGTGAATGTTTTGAAGTTATTCGTTTTAATCCCATTGACGCGAAGTTTAGTGGTTGCCAACTTCTTAGCTTCATCCAGTGTCTTACTTGAAGCTCCATCATGAAAAATAAGCTTAACAGCTTCCATCCCAATTTCATCATGGGACGCAGAGTTTACAATCTTGATGGATTCATCGATTTTTTCTTTATTTCCAGAATAGTCGCCTTCGAGGGTGAAGGATTTGCCGCCTAGAGTGCCTTTAAGTAGCGATTTCCATTGAGTGGCGAATGGCTCGATTTTTACAGCATCGAGATTGTAGTCGTACATTTCGGCTTTAATCTTTTGCTTATCGGCATCGCTCATCTTACTGAGTTTTTCTTTTACTTTTGGTTCAATTGTTTCCATGATTTTTTTGTTTACTTCCAAAAGTTTTGAGACGGAGGCCTTAACTTGAGCGACAATCTTTTTAACCCAGTTCCAAAATGCTGTCAATGCTTTCATGATTTTTGCACCGACAGATGTACTAGCCTCACCAGCGATCATTTTAGTTGCCCCGCTTGTGTCGGCTCCAGCAGCTTCATTAAGAACTTTAGACATTAAAGTTCTGTATGATTCCACCATCGAATCAATTCCGGAGTTTGATTCATGAATAATCCCAACCAAATCACCAATGTCTAAATCGCCAATACTGGAGTTAAGTTGAAGTTCGGGTGGTTTTACGGTAAAGTCGAACATTTTTTCATTCCTCCTAATGTGTTAAGTTTTAATAATATGTTAACCTGTTATTAAACCTTATTGAATTGTTATATTAATATTATATTAATTCTCTATTGCTGACACATTCAATATATGCCATTTCTATGAAATAGTCATCTTCTGGTTTATATATATTAGATGTATTAATTTTTTCAGATCCATCTGAAACTGTATTATACGTATTAATAATAATTTTTCTGTAATCTGAACATAATTCTCCAATAATATTAAGTTTTAAATTGATAATATCTTCTATAATAGTTATTCCAGATGTAAAAACATATTTTTTAAACATACAGAAATTAACCATAGTATTATTAGAATATTCATCAGTATTTGCATCTTTAATTAGTATAAGTTCTTGTTGCATCTTTTTTATTTTAGATATCTTATTACTTATAGCAGATACTAAATTATTATAAATATCTTCCTCATTTAAATAACTTGTAGCATTTAATAGTTCTTCATATATACTACTACTAAATAATTTTGTCTCTTTTGATTTAATATCAACTAACATACTTCTAGCAGTATCATAAAATGAAGATATATCAATAGTTGGCGAAACTCCTAATATGTTTTTCTTAAGAATTTCGTCAATATCTTTTAAATTAGGTTTAGTCTCTTCATTGATGTTATTTTCTAATGTATTATATATTCCAGAAATCATAGCACCAATTTGAAACTTATCTAATGAATATTTAGAAATTTCATACGATATATTAGACGTATCTAACACATCAAGCATTGGTTTGTATTTTTCTATTAACTTTTTATTTTCAGCATTTAATTTTGAAAGTGTATCAGATACCTTAGTTTTTAAGCTAGTGGCGCTATTTAATATCTTTTCATATTCTGATATAATACTAGAAACTACTTCTTTAGAAGCCTCTGCTAGTATGGAACTTGCTTTTTCATCATACACATTAGAATTCTCATTTAGAGCTTTCTTAAATTTATCACTATAAGTACTTACCAAATTTGCTATTACGATATTGGATTCATTTATAATATCGGACATTGTTTGTATATTGATGGGTTTTGATGTCGGTAATTTATCAGATGAAAACAATCTAATTTCCCCCTTTAGCTGACTTTCTATTAGTTATATATCGTCAGTTTGTATTTCCATAAAAGATTAATTTTTATTATTTTCCGTAGAGTTATCTGATGATATCATCTTATTTAATATATTAAATATAATAGTATACGTATGTAATTCTACTGATATATATATATTAATAGCTTTTATAATTCCATTATATATATAAACCATTTCTGTCTTAATTTCTGGATCTATAACAGTTGTATTATTAAATAGCATTTGGAGTCTTGTTAATGAATGACCTATTCTCTCTTTCATGCCTTGTAATTCATCCAGATCATCAGTTATTCGATTAGATGCATCAATTACTTTAGTTTTATTTAATTTTCCAAGTTCGATAGTCGTCGATTCGCCGTATATTGCTGTTATGATAGTGTCTTTACTCAGATTTACTGGATGTTTACCTATAATACCCATAAAAATACCATTTACAACCATATCTGCACTAGTTATGTGGTCTTCACTATCGGGTTCTCTATTTAATAATTTATTAGATAACTCTAAAAAGACATTAATTTTATTATTTATATCTGATATTTTATATTTTGGATTAAGAAGATTTTCTGGAACATTAACTTTTTCATAATATGCAGGATGTGACTCATTAAATTCTAATATAGCTTTCTTATTATTTTTAATGTGTTTCTTTTTTGGTTCAATATAAATACGAACTTTATTAATAACCCATTTAATAAATCCTATCACCTTATCTATAAGATCTTTAATTATTTTTTTAGCATTATCAAAGGTGGTGGTCTCCATTAATATCATATTTTCTATTAATTTAATATCATTTGATGCCTCTAAGAATGATATATTTGGAGTATGATCTCGACTAGGTATAATTAGACCATCGCATATCGTTATATTTATCACGATATCAATTCCTTTCTATCACATTTCACTGACCTTATCATTATTCTTTAATATTCCAGCATGTTGGGCCATTTTAATAGCCGTATGCGTTGTTGTGTCTGTTATGGCCGTGGTTAATTTAATAATAATATCAATATTTCTATTAAAAAATCCGGTAATACTATTAACTAGTTTTGAGAAAAATTGTTGGTTTCCTATTTGTAATATATTTTCTTTACCTGTAGCTTTAAATGAAGAATTTATATTACTTAATATTCTACTATATTCACTATTTTACTATATTCATTATTTAATGAATCTAAAATATCTTTAAATTTACTAGACTCCTCTATATACATAGGAAATTTTGATACTTCAATATCTCCAATAACTTTTTCAATTCCTAATATATCATCTTTAATATTGTTTAATTGCATATTATTATATTTATCTAAACTTGGGACATATCCATCCATAAATGTTCCGCGAGCAATTTTAACACCAGTCGCTATCTTATTGCTAATAGATTGCTTCTTGATATCTTTAATAATATCCTCAGCTCGATACTGTTTTAATTCATCCGCAGCTTTTTTTAACTTATTCAATATAGAGTCGAAGTTATTTATATATGAACGAGTTTCTACTTTAATACCTCTATAATTTATTTTTAATTTACTTTCATAGTCAATTCCTTCATATTTTAAAAGAAGGCTAGATAACGTACTAACTTTCTTATACGTTAGATTAAACTTTCTATCGATATATTCCTTTATCTTATATATTATCTTCTTAAACCATTCAATCAATTTCTGAATGAATGTTTGCCTATAGTATTCTGTATCTGATGATTCGTGTAATATTGTTAAGTTATCTATTAGAAATGCATTGGACATTTCATTTAAAATCTGCCTTTGTTGATACCGTAATTCAGATAAACTTTCATTGATGATAATAGGAATTTTATCTTGGCTTATATTAGGTTTATTTAAATCGGAAAACAATAATAGTCAGCCCCTTTTTAGTTAGAATAGAACGACATCGTTAGATGTTAATTTTGCTTTTGATTCTACCTTGGCCTGTTTCTCATTTTTCTCATATTTAAATGCAAAAATGTGTGATAGTGTGATTAGTTTATCTGCAAAAAATTTTTGTATCTTAATCATCTTTGTAGTACCAGATCCTGTAGTCTGGAGATTTTCTATGTTTGAATTGATCAAATTTGCTTGAATCTCAGCAGCATCACTTAATTTCATTCGACTATAATAGAATAAATAGATTAGTTCTTTTACTAATGGTATTATTGCAAATATTGCGACAATTGCAGTTGCTACAGATATAGCTGTGAATATAACACTTTCTGTCATCGGCTCACTTTTTCTATATGAAGCTTCTATCATCTTATGAAAAGAACCATCCTTAACAGATGTGTTGAATTTAATTAATGCATCGATCATCAAATAGGAGCTTTTCTTATTATATTTCTTATTGATGATAACTTGAACTGAGTCATTATTTTCCATATTGATATAATCAACTAATACAGAGATCATTAATGATACACCGCAATATAATGCTAATGTTAATATATTATATAATAGAATAACTGAGGCATTTTTTTGCACAAACCCCATATGAAATACTTCTTTAAATTTGATTATATTTTCTAAAGCCTTCGATATCACATATATCTCAGGTATCTCCTGCTTAGAATTTTTTTCAATATCTTTTAATAGGTCAATAGACGATATTAGATTCGCGTATTCTTTCATTTTAGTTATATCTCCAGCAGATTCCGGAATTGTTTCAAAGTTGATCGTATTATAGCTCTCAGCTATATTTACATATATTCTATCCATTAAAGTTCTAGCAGTATTTACTTTCTCAACTTCGGTTAATTGCATATATTTATGAACACCTATTCTGTCATAATTTTCACAAATATATCCAAATAGCTTATTATCTAATTGCATATCCATTCGTGTTTTAATCCCCCTTCTATTTAAAAGCTCCCATTGCCTTTACCATATCCTTAATGGTTCTATCTTGACTAGCAGCTTCTCTCTCCAATGTCCTATATGGATATTCTTGAAATCCTGGTTGAGAATCATACATGACATGCAAGACCTCATTGGTTTGATCTGCTATCAAAAATCCAAGTAGATAATATTCTCTCATAATCTTTTCTGCTTCTTTAAATATATCTATATTATATTTTAATTTTAATAGTTCAACTTCATTCATTGTAATGCATATAGTTCCAGTCGGTTTAAAATTATTAGATAATGTATTCCAGGCTAAATCGGCAAGTCGTTTTCTTCTTCTAAATGCATTTAGCCATGGGTTTCCCTTTTTGTCTAATATTTCCCGTTTGATTTGAGATATGCCGAACATGAAATCGGCTGTAGATTTTTGTTCTCCAGAAATATATTTAACAAAATTTAGAAATCCTTTTTTATTAGCTACCGTATTTGCAAGATCTTGAACTAATACATCTGTCGATGCTTTATGCATAGTAGCTTTTATATTAACTTGAACTTCTACAACGTGTTCAAAATGCTTCTCTTTACTCACGGATACAAATTTTATAGGAACATTGATTACAGTTGGTAATAGATCATTTGCTTTTTTCCAATCAACATCGGACATAATTTTTGCAGGATTCATCTTACCCAGTGTTGACATATACCCTTTTACACTAGAAGCATCCGATGCAAATGTCATTCTACCTTTATCTCCAAATGCGTCTAATGGTGAAATATTAATAGATGGGCTTTTGGTATTCAAGGTTGCTTCATTTAATATTGCCGTATTAAAGTTATCGACATTTGAAGTTTCAAAAAGTGAAGTTTTGATGCTAATATTAGAATTTAATCCTATATTAGTATGAAACATCGAAAGATAATCTTTAACGGTCGATGCATTAAAACTATCTACTTCAACTGCTGGAATTAACGAAAATGCCGTTCTTGCAAAAATCGCATAAGATCTTTCAACTGCTCGAACAATCATAATTAATTCATCAGAAGCTAAATTGTCTGAAGAAACTACTTGAAAAAAATAAGTCGTTTCATTTGCTAATTGGGCAATAGATTTTATTCGCTGCCCTCCAAATAATACTTGACCTTTTTTCATTTTGTCTATAGCTTTTTCCTTATACATCATTTTTGCTAACGTGATAAGTTCTTCGATTATCATTTGTATAATCATCTCCTTAGTATTTAAGTTATATGTTTGTTCAACTGCATATAAACTAGTATAAAAAAATAATATAAAGTAGGAATATAGCCATTCCTACTTTATATTATTATACCTTTTAGTCTACAAAATATTCAATCTTTTTAACTTTCTTACCTTTAAAAATAATCAAGTATAATGCAACAAGTCCGTTCATAATTTAAACCATTCCCCTCATACCTTATTTAATCGTCGTGCCATTAGGCTGATTTATAAGTTGAGGAATGCGGGGAAGATTAAATTATTTTTTATTAAATATAGTTAGTAGTTCTCTCAGAAGTTTAGCCGTTTTACTTAGTTTACCATCTGTTATAGTTTCTGTAACTTCAAGAACCTTATCTATAAAATTAGAGACTTTACCCATATTATTATCATTATTGAATATATGATTAAAATCTTTTTTTCGTATAATTTTAATAGTTATCGCAAATCTCCTCCTTCAAATTTAAAATTTCTTAATATATAGTAATAAGTTTTGGATCGATAAGTTCCCAATAATTATATTCTAAATTATATTTTGGCAATCCATTTGCACTAATAATTTGATATTTTTTGATATCCATTCTTTGATATTCAGTATGGCTTATGCGAATACAAAATAATGAATAATCATTTAAGCTAACTATTAGGATATCATACGAATCGCTATAATTTAATATACCATGGATTTTACCAATCCATGTCTCATCTTTACTATGTATTATAGATCTATAAGCATCATATTCTTTGTTATACTCTACAAGATTTTGCTTTTTAAATGTGCTAAAATTTGATCTTAATGTTCTAATTGATATAAATCTAGATATTCGTTTATATATATAAGATACAAATGTATTAAACAAGATAAGACACATCCCTTCATAATTATCATGTCATACTATTATAATATATAATCAAAATTACGGATTAAAGACATTAGTATAAGGACGTTAAATAGGATAGAGGTGTTGATAATGGCATCATATACATCATATGGAAGAAGATTAGAATCTGTAACTGGAGCAAAGTTGAGTAATAGTAAATTTAATTCTATTATAAATGAAGAAGCATTATTGACTGGAGACAATACAGATCATATTATTAAGTTTAATAGATTTGATATACCAGAAGGATTCACATATTTAAATGGGCTAAGAGGATATTTATTTTTTACTAGACCAGATTTAAATATATTAAATGGTTCCGGAGTATTAAATGATACTTTGGCAAATGTTGCTGGATATCGGGAGATGTTTAAAAATGGTTCAAATGTAGATAGGATGATAATTAAGTCATTACAGCAAGATACAGATTTTGATTCTCCATATCTACCAGTATTATCTAATCAAATTAAAGGATATACGCCGGAGGATCAGACATTGGATTCATATGAAAAAGGAGATACACACCATGGTTCAAAAATTAGATATGGTAAACACTCTACAGTATCAAGAACTTCTGGATCATTTAGTCTATCCGTAGAAGATACATCATTTTTATCTGTTTATAAGCTAATATCCATATGGACAGATTATATAGAAAGAGTATTTATTGGAGATACAGATCCTAAAGAAACGTATATTAAAAATGGCATATTGGATTATGCGGTTTCAGTTTACTATATTGCAACAAAATTAGATGGTGCTGAAATCATGTATTGGGAAAAACAGGTTGGTGTAATACCAAAAAATAGACCAGATAGTGCCTTTGGAACTACTAAAGGTCAAGTTACTTCACCAGAATATTCTTTACAGTTTGAATGCTCATTAAAGAGTAGATCTAGTATACTAGACCCACATGTTTTATCTGAAATAAATACATTATCGAATACCACAAAATCTAAAGTGTCTGGAGCATTAAGTTCATATGATTTAGCTAAAGGTAAGATAGGTCAGATATTTGTAAGTGCTCCAATGATAGAAAGATTAAATAATAAATTCTATTTAAGATGGTCATAAAGGAGGAATCTGTAAGACATGCTCATCAAAACGGATTTAGTTTCTAAAATAATAAACGAGATAGCTCCAAAATATTTTGACGCAGATGATTTTTCAGGCATCACCAAATCCCGTATAGGATTATTTGGTATTGTGTCAGAAACTATGGGAACCATATTTGAAAATGCCACCGTGAATAACCTATTAAAATCTAAAGAGCGATTAACCATAACAGCATCTAGAAGTACACTACTAAATGAAGCTGCATCATATCCTGAATTACTATTACCTAATGCACAACCAGCCAAAATCATAAGCTTTTTAGGAGTTCCAATTAAATATTTGGAAACGTATAAAAAGATAGACTCATCCACAATTGAATTTATAATCCATAAAGATTCTATAATAAAGATATCTAATATTAACTATCTTATAGATTATTCTATAAAGATATCTGGCAAATTAATCAATAATAAATTTATATATAGTGCCACATATTTAATTAATTCTGAAAATTTAATAAGTAATATATTAAATCCGTATATAATAACAGTACTTCAAAATATAGATGGTGAACAATATTTAATGCTGAAGGTATCACTATCTCAATTAGAGAAAGAATATTTATACTATAATATATTAGAATTAGAAGCTGTCCCATTGAATGGTATAGACTTTAAATATACTGGCCAATTATCGTATTTTAATATATTTTTCAAAGAAGCCACGTCTTCTATATATACGATGATAAATAAGGTAAATTATTTTACAAAATCCACCACTCTTGATCAATTTATATACTATGATGATACGGTTGAGGGAATTATTAGATTGTATATACCAAGTTCTTTTAGTTTCACATTTAATTCCGAAATTCGATTGGATATATATACAACGAATGGAACATCTGGTAATTTTGTATATACAACAGCAGCAACTGCTGTTATACCAAAATCTTTTAATAATGAAATAGATTATACTGCAGCATACTTTAAAGTTGTAGTATCAACTAATTCAACTGGTGGTACGAATACATTATCAACTGAAGAAATTAGAAATAAGGTTATTATTTATAAATCAACACTGAGAAGTATAGATACTGAAAATGATTTAAATACGTATTTTCAATCTGTGGATGATAAAAATAATATGATATTTATAAAAAAACGAATTGATATATTTGAAAAGCAATATTCAGCATTTATGATGTTGAGAAATACAGATAAGACAATAATGCCAACCAATACATTAAATATGCATTTAGCTGAAGCCGATATAGATTTCAACTATACTACAACGCACAGAAGAATCATACGGCCACATGCTGCATACTCATTAAAAGCTGGAGAAAGCTTTTTAGTTGTAAAAAACAATACAGCACTAACAGATACAATTATAAGTACATTAGAAAATGACACATCTCAATTCTTATTTAGCTCACCATATCTTATGGTTATAAATGAAGATCCTCCGAGTATATCATATTATTTAAATAGTATAGAAAAAGATTCTATAATGAATATTGAATATTCTAATGATGCTTCTGTATTACAATTTATTATTAATAGAATTAGCATTAGTAGAAATGCAGTAAAGAATGAGGATTCATATAAAATAACATTTAATTTAATCCCGGCTAGTGAATTAGTGGCTGGTATCGTCGATGCTGATGGAAATATTATTGACAATACACTTCTAAAAGTATACGGATTTATATATTCTGAAACTGTTCAAGATTCAGTGGTTGGTTATTTTAATATGAATATACTATCATACGATAAGCCTAATAATTTATTTAAAGTAGAAGGAAGTATAAAAACGGATGATTATATTACATTAGACGATGATCTAAGACTAATAGACTCCATATATCCAAATGGAGCAACAATAGCTCAAGATCATATTATTGATATGGATGATGCTAGGATAGGAATTGGGATATATTATAAAACAACTCCAGCCGATAAGGGATTGTATGCTAACGTGGTTCCAGGGTTGGATCTATATCAACTATTAAATGTATACTCCAATAATACAGATAAGATTAAATTGATGACAAATATGAGCCGATTGATAAATACAAATATATCATTTGTTGATGAGGGAGCCGGAGTTATATCATTTGATTTAAAACAAGTTCCTTTAATTAGATATAGTTATCTAAGAAATAATATAAATCAAATATCAGATATACTTAGTGATACAGATACATCATTATCGGTATTACTAAATCAGATTAGAAATAATTCATCGATAGATTATAAATTTTATGCCACATATGGAAAATCGAATTATTTCACAATGGAAAATACGAGTACTGTATTAGATAGGTTAGATATAAGTCTTACTTTCAAATTGCGAATATCTGCAATTAAAACAGATTCTGCAATAGTTACAGATATTAAATCATTTATTCAACCACTTATTGAGGAACTCAATGTACTAGAAGTTAATAGAAGTATTTATTTTTCTAATATAATAACTAAAGTTGAAACTGAATTTAAATATACACAAAATAGAATATTATCATTCGAACTAACTAAAATAAATACGTATGGAATAATATACCAATCAATTGTAAATACAACAAAAGATGTTATATTGATGACCCAGGCTGAATTATTAGCTTATGTCCCTGAGTTTATTAGAATAGATTTAGACAGAATAACGATTGAGATATTATCTATATAATATTATAAAACAAAAGTATAATATCGTAGTAATGAAGGGAGATTTTAAAGAATGTTTGACTTAACCACATTGGCTCTTCAAGATAGTATCCTTAAACACAACCAAAAGAAATTATTAGAGGCCCAGCAAGAGATGGAGAATAAGAATAAACAAAATATGAATATGATATTAGACGGTTTAGCTAATCAATATAAGGCATTAAATGAAACTAATATTGCTAAGTCTTTTGAGCGTAATCGCTTAATCGAAGCTGTTGCAATAAATGGAGTTAAAGAAGTAGTATATGGAATATTTAAAGAATCTTTATTGCTAGATGAATCAGCTAAAACTTATTATTCCAATACTCTAACAACCCTATTTGATACGAAATTTCAAAATGTACTCAATGAAAATAGTGTAACGAGTCTTAAACAATTCAGAGATATTATTAAGAAGTCTCATCCCATGCTCGAATCTGTCGTAAATAAAGCATATGATTATGCTAATATTAATGAAAAACTATATACTAATCTACTAGAAACATATTACAGCAATAGTAGTATTTATAATATAATTACAGAGACATATGATGTATTAACAGAAGAAGAGTTTATGGATGAAAAATTTATAGATAAACTATCATTTCTTTCAGATAGTATTCGAGAAGAATTAATTTCTAATATAACGAATAAAAATATAGGTGAGCAGATCATTCAGCTTATTTTGTTATTAAATCGAGGTCTATATATGGACAAGAATTTAGTTGTGTATAATAGAGCAAATTTACTAAATAAAATAATAACTGTTATTTCAATGTATATTAAATTAGTCGATGATGAAATATCCAATATAAACAACGATGAGCAAACCTTAATATTATATAGTGCAATATTTGATAAATTGCCAAGGCTGCTCTTATTGACTGGTAATATGTATAAAACAAAAGTTGACTTAAGTAGTACTATTAATACTAATTCAATTAGAAATCTGCAAGAAAAAGCATTAGCTATATCTTTTAGATTAGATAATCTAGTTAGGGAAAATAAGACGCTACTTTCTAGCAAATTAAATGAATCATTCATTAATATTCTAACTGAAGCAGAATATGCCATTGCAAATAATGATGAGAGTAAGTTAGAAAGTTTATTTAATATAATTCGTCAACGATTGAAATTTACACTGACTAATTTAGATCCGTATAAAGGATTGGAAGAACTGAAATTTGCTAATAAAATGATCAAAGAGCATAATCAATATCAATCATTTTTGGCATTCGGTGTATCTGGAGGAACTTGGGTTTATCTAATCATCAAAATTCTCAAATCAAAGGATCTGCCGGAGTCAGTTGAAGCGCAATACATCAAAGAAGCAAATAAATTTAAATCTAATCTATTAAAATTAATTGCATTAGCCGAAAAAGATGGAAGAACAGATATCAAACATCTTAAAACGCAATTAGAAACACTAACCACATTTCTTGATAAATATACTACAGATAAAAGTTCAGCTACTCAAAAAGTAATAAAAGAATCGAATATTATATCCAATTTATTTTCTAATCCAATTCACTCTGATGTACTTTTTGAAAATCAAATTGAAATGCTGCAATACTCTGTATTGTATGAAACAAATATATCAGATATAACAAAAATGATAAAAATATTGAAAGAAAATGATGCGGCAATAGATAATATAGACGATAAGAAACTTCTATTGGATAATATATATAAAGAAGTCGTCGATATTACAAAATCAGATGAATTGAAATTGGGAATAGCCAAAGAATGTGTTAAACTAGAATCTGTATTATATAAACAGCTACACGGACTTAGGCCAAATAGTGTATCGGCTGATGCTGATGAAAATCTTAAAGCTGGTAATTACCCATCGTCTGAAAACTTTCTAGACACTGAAGAAAAAGATCTAATCAATACTATGGTAAAATTTAATGGTAAGGATAATGCTGTTGATATAATTAAAAATAAAATCATTTCCGTTATAGAAAATGAAGAAAAACGCACTAAAGAGAAAGATGAAAATGAACAAATTATGCTAAATAAACTATCCAGAGATAATATAAATACCACACTTGAAGAATCTTCTAAATTGAGTTTTAATAATGGTAGACTTAATATGCCAGAGACATTATTTGAAGCTATTGTTATGAATAGATCTAAGAAATATATTCAAGAAGCGGCAACTAATGGAACTGGCATAGATATATTATCTAAAAAAGATGTTATACTATCTGAAAGTATTGTTCTCTATACAATACATGAGACGTTTAATACATTAGATTTCGGAAGAAATGATTATGAATATAATCATAAGCTGATGAATGATTACTATTACGGAAAACTTTAAAGAATAAATCTCCAGTAGGATAGTATATATCCTACTGGAGATTTTTTATGTTGTTGATTGAACTATATAGATTTTGGAATCCGAAGATATTACAGATTTTTGAATCTTAAAGAATACATATGGTTTAGATGATACTATGATATCTTTTGCAGTATTTACTGATATATCTAATTTAGATAATATCGCATCATTATTTTTCATAATAGAAAATTCATTAGCTAATGTCTTTAATAATAACAGTTCTAAACTCTCTTTAGTTTCTGTATCTGTTAATGATAAAAATACTATAGTTTCATGTGAATTTACGGAAGTTTGCAATACTTGTTTTATTCCCATATTTGATTTAGATTTAAGCATCGATTTAACCAATGCCGACATATTCAATGTTTGAAAAATATGCTTTCTTAGATATATAGCTTTTTTAATATTATTCAACTCTATAACCTACCTTTTTCATTATCTCTTTAACTATGTTAAACGGCTTTCGTAATACACCATCATTCATTGTCTCAATTGGTTCAAAATCGCAATAACGTATAACAAAATCCATTTTATTTTTCACTTTAGTTAAAAATCCTTCTGTTTCATGTATATCTGTTTTATCTCCTCTAGTGTCTATATTTTTAATAGACTGTTTAACGTCTGTCATTAATACAAATACTCTATCTGGTTTCTTAATTCTAAATATTTTATACTCTAATAATTCTATATATTTAATTAGTTTTTGAGCTTCTTGTTCAGATTTACTTTTAGATGATTGATAGATCATACTACTTGTTGCATATCTATCTAAGATTATATAATCAACTTTTCCGATATGTTGTTTGATATATTTTCTATAACCAAAAAATCGATCTACAGCATAAAATATCGATGCGATATATGGATTAACTTTTGATGGATCTTTTCCAAACCAACCTCCGAGATATAGTTTAACTAGAAATGAATGCCATTTATCATACATTGGAAATGCAACTAATATTGTCGTTTTATTCTTTAAGTGCAATTGGCGACATAATTCTGTCGTTATAGTTTCTTTACCACTACCATCTAAACCATCAATACAATATACTTTAGTTTTGTGTTCAGTTGGGTATAGCCAGGTACTATTACATGCACTATTCCACCTATTCATAATAACACCATCCTTATCTGATTAGTCATCGTTCGATCTTCATTATATGAGAACAGCCTCTATTTGGTTATCTAGCATAATAAAGCTTTTTCTTTTTATTATTTTTTTATATAAATATTTAGATGCAAAGGTATCATCATAGTAAAGTCTTATTTCTAATCGTGGAAGATATGAATAAAATGCTTCAATTTTAGCTTTATATATTAAATTATCGTCAAGTATTATACACTCTAACATCTGATCGGTATAAGATTTAAATACGTTATCTATATCTACTGGAACGATTGGGTGTAATAACCCAGCTTCAAATAAAACGGATTCTTCCACCGATACAGTATTTGGCATTTGATAATATATATTTAGTATTATATATATAGGAGTATGAATTATTTTTATATCTTTTTTAAGTTTCTGTATGAATTTATTAAAATATACTTTATTATCTTTAGCATTTGGAACATATATCGATATATTTTGTCCCATTCGTCTAGTGCGAGGTCTATGCGACCCAGCTGGATATTCATATAATGTCAATTTTACGCATGAATACGTTAAATTTTTTAGTATCTTATTTTTTCTTTCAATTATTTCATTAACTTTTTTTATAGTTAATTTATCTCCAATACAGTACATAAGTCTCTCTATTGGATCATTTTTTGGTATGCTAGATGTGTTTATATCATATTCTTTAAGTCTTGTTTTTCTATCTTTTATTTTACTCTTAGTCATTTATTATATACCACCTCTATTATAGTTTACTATGTTACTTAATAGTCTATCATAATGCAAAAAATAATAGAGAGTAATAAATATTACTCTCTATATTCTTTCTAGTTAGTTCCTGTGGAACCAAAGCCTCCGATACCACGATCGGTTTCATTCAATTCGTCTACGACATGAAAATCTGCCGATTCGACTTTGCAAATTGCACCTTGTGCGATCCGATCCCCAGCCTTGATCAGATAAGTTCCTTTTGGAAAACCCGAATTAAATAAAATTTCTTCATTTCCAATAGTTAGCAATATATTTGATTGAACTTCCTGCAATGAGACAATATTGTTAGGTATATCAGTATATATATAATATTCAGGATTTTTGATATTATCTAGCAATACACCAATTTCTCCTCTATAGCCACTATCTATTGTTCCGACACCATTACTTACACGCAATTTTGTTTTACGTGCAATTCCGGATCTAGAACGTATCTGTAGCTCATATCCACGTGGAATTGCCATAAATAGGCCAGTTTTGATAAGAACTGTTTCTCCAGGTCTAACAAGTACATCGGTTGTCGAAATTAGATCAAATGCGGAATCGGATTCATTCGCGTATATTGGAACATATAAACCATTGACATTCTTAAGTTCTACTACGATCTTTTTCTTATCTCCACAACAATTACACATTTAAATAACCCACTTTCCTTATAACTTTATTATCGACTTGATCAGCGTATAGGACAAACCCCTCCAACACATCCGTCGAGTCCTTCTAGATCAGATTCAATTTCATGTGTCTCATATAGTTCTAATAATTTATGATCAAATGGCTTCATATTTTTAAGTATCTCATAATATCTGTCTTCATCTATTGCTTCATATGGTAATAATTCATGAGTTCCATAATCTGCCTGAATTAATGAAATTGCAATAAGAGAATCCCATCTTTCCCATACAATTTGCTCAGATTCTTCCCACTCATCTTTTCTTACTGTGATAGTTATAGATGTATTGTGATCTACATAATCTTCTTGAAACTTAAAGTAGTTATCAAATTGCATTTTTGCAGTTATATCCTGTTTTGTTATATTGGAACCACTTTTAACTGGAAATTCTACAACTAATGTTCTAGCATTTTTAATCTTTTCATCATATGTTGATCCGACTGTATCATTTTCTGGGAATATTGGCCATCCTAAATGTTTAATAACATTCACGATTGGATCTGCCGCATTTACTCGTATTCTACGAATATAACACGGAGCTTCACTCCAATGAACTCCATTAGAAACGCCTCCAGCAACTTGCGATTGCGTTCCTTCTGGTTTACAAGTAGTCACCAATAATGGAATTGACACTCTTAGATCATATGCATATGACACAGCTTCTGTATTTGCAACGTATCTTAAATATTTTAAAAGAGATCGTTCATCATCATCTGTATAGTTTAATTGCGCCATAGCATCTTTATCTCCTGTGATAGATACACCAAGCAATCTGTCTCTTTGTTGGATATCATTCCATTCAGGAAGTTCCAATTTAACTAATGTCATTCTTAAACAGGCTCGCGTGATAAGTCTTTGATTAGTAGCGACCTCTTCCATATCCAGATATTTTTGACCATGTTCATCCACTTTAATCATGTTTGGTAAAACGGAGGTTACTAAATTACATAATCCTTTATCTGCTAATAATGTTTCCCCGCAATTATGGACAATACAGTCTTCAACTATACCCCAATGTGTTTTAGGTTCTGTAAAATCATATACCTTTTTAACTCCATTAGGTCGAATATATAAAACAGTCGGGGCTTTTTCTGGATCTGCATATCTTAAGAATAATTCATCTACAGTACTTTCTTTATACTGCATAATTTGAAGATTTTTTAAATCTTTTGCATATGCCGTAGTTGAATCTACTACCATAAATTTATGATCTGGTGTGCAAGTAATTATCCTATCATCCGATAAGACAAGACTTATTGTTTCTTTTTCTCCACTACAAAATACGGCACTATCAGTTATTTCTCCAAATATATTTATAATCTGAACATTTTTTCCTTCTAATTCTTCAAATGTTTTATATCCATCTTTAGTTAATAATCTCATATCTCCAGTAAAGCAAGGATTTGGACCTTCCACATTTGGCCTTCGCTCTTTTGCTTTTTCAAGATTAAAGAATCCTGGCTCTCCTTCTAGTTGTAGAATAGTAAATAATAAATGTAAAACATCCCTAGATGGTTTTGTATCAAATATGACACTATTGTTAGACATCCTACGATGTCCTATATTCTGTCTCATATTTCCAATAGTATTGAGAGTATCAAACCATTTTGGTTTATTATCTCCTAATAATTTACCAACTTCATTATGATGATCTAATTGTTCCTGTGTATGAAATCCATTTATTCCATATTTTGCTAATAAACATTCAAAATCATCTGGTTCAAATAGAAATATTTCACTCGTTCGCCTTACGCCACCGCATACAACATTAGCACCAATTAAATTTCCAATATCTAATATATGAATTGGTCTAACTTTTCCATATGCATTATCAGAACCAACGAGTTGTATTGGAGCCAAATCTGGATCTAGTTTATTTTTAAGTATTTTATCAATTCCTTCAAACATTTCTTTTAGCGGTTCATGCCCGCTCGCAACTCCACCAAATGTTTTTAATCTTTCTCCTCTTGGTCTTATGCTGTTATATGATATTTTGATAGTATGAATATTTCTATATTTTTTATCTGTAAGTATCATAAAATAATACTTTAATGCGTCGACCCATCCTCTTCTAGAATCCCCAACATAAATTTTAGCATATCCATTATCTAATACTGATAGATTCGTATCTTCCAATCGCTCATTTCATAAAATAATACTTTAATGCGTCGACCCATCCTCTTCTAGAATCTCCAACATAAATTTTAGCATATCCATTATCTAATACTGATAGATTTGTATCTTCCAATCGCTCATTTGGTGGAAGAGAAATATACGTAGATGATAATAATTTCGTATTAAGTCGAATTGGTTTGATCTTTTTTGCCAATTCTTTGGTACATTTAAAGCCTACTCCGGTCCCGATCAGGAGTAAATAAAATAAGTCTATTAGATCATTCCAATCTTTAATATTTAAAAATGCGCAGTTAAAATTAGCTAATGCATATTTTTCATTTAAACTATTTTCAGCCCCACCAATCCATAGGGTTCTTCCAGCTAGAAACTGTTTTAGATTAAACATGTTATCGAATAATGCTTCTGCTTCGGATCTTAATTCATCCATATTTATTGTATAATTAATTGATAATAAATGCCTATATGCTAATGATATATTATAATTAATGGATCTTATACATGTTTCTTTCCACGTCTCTCTTCTATTCTTATTTTGTATAAATCTAGAATAAGTTCTATAATATACAAAATAACCAAGAGCTGTCATACTTTCTGGAAATTCTTGATATTTGGAAATAAAATCAGTTGTTAGAAAATCGGTAAAAGAGTCATCGTAGATTGTAACAGCATTATTAGTCGACAAATGTATTCCTTCTTTCATCATGTTTTTATACCATCATTACGATATTCAATAAGTAGTTGATCACATAATACAAATATATAATAAGAAAAAAAAGATATAGGATAATTCCTATATCTTTTTGGTTTATTGTGCTATTTCTTCTAATATTTTATCATATCGATAATTACTCAATACCATATTTTGCAACATTGCTACTGTGATATTATCTTTAATTTTTATATCTATAATATTGCTTACATTATTAGGGAAAAATTTATTTAAAAATAAAGATAATATTTCAATATTTATCGAGTCTATTTCTAATTTTAAATCTATTCTGCCTGGTCGTATAAGCGCTGGATCTAAATTTTCTATATGATTAGTAGTAGCTATTAATATTCTACCATGTACTGAAAATATTCCATCTAAACTGTTTAATATTCCTGATAATGAGGTTGATGTAATTTCATCAACATTGAATCCTAAAATATTATTAGTATTTTTATCTGGGTTCCTTTTATGTGTTACACTATTTGTATCGATATCCTCGATTACTACGATGCACTTATTTGGTATATTAGATAATCCTCTCTCAATAGAATACATATTATCTGCTGGAATGTAATATATTGGATATTTAAGATAACTAGAAATAGCTTTTATAATACTTGTCTTTCCAGTTCCTGGAGATCCGTATAATAATATTCCTAATTGATATGGAATTCCATTATCAAGATACCAATCTTCCTTAGAGGTAAAATCAGTTAATGTGTTTATCAGTAACTCCTTTTTATCCTTTTCTATAAATATACTATCAAATAAGCGTCTTTGTAGGAGTTTAGATTCAGACCAAAAACCATCTGGAAGCATCTTATATATATTTATTCCATCAGAATCATCTATATCATTTATTTCCATTATTAACTTATTAAAGATATCTCGACTCCTTCCTATTTTCTTGATGGATATAAGTTCTTTATCTCTTTCTGTGTTATTTGCACTTTCTTTTATTAAGTGTATAAATAAAATACAGCCACCATACCATATTGTATGAAATCCATAACCAATTGATGTTATAGTCTCATCATTTTCTCCCCATTTTCCATTCGATAGTTTTAAATTTCTAAATTTTTTATCTTTATAATTTTTTTCTATCCATTTTAATAGATTATGATAGGACATATTGTAACTTGTGATAGTAAGCTCTGTCGATAATTCTCTTTTTAAAAATCTACCAAGCATTTTTGGAACATCCTTTACCCAGAATCCAACGATAGATGCCCCACTAAATCCCAGAATTGCCGTCAATAGTTGATTATTACCTACAGTCTCAACTAATTGATTTAACATATAATTCCCCCCTCTTATTGAATATACGTATATCTAATATAATAATATATAATTAAAATATATAATCAATAATAAACAAAAAAATAGTTCAGATATCAGTAAACAATATTGAAATAACGATAAAGGAGATGATCTAAAATGGCATTAGAATTAAGTAAATCTAAAGAATACTCAACTGATGTTACGTATGATGCTTTGGGCAATAGAACAATACCAATATCTGTTTGGCAAGTGGATGCTAATGGTAATTTCGTTCCAGTATCTCCAACAAACCCATTAGTTACAGGAGTTGGCGGAGGCGTTGCATCATCACAACCAATAGTTAGAGAAGTTTTCACAGAATCATCATTAGTTAGTAATGTTCTAACTTGTACAGCAGCTCGAAACTATTTTGCAATCACAAATCTAAATTCATCAAACCCACTTACTTTTGTGATAGGAACATTAACTATCGTACTTGAATTATCTGAATCTTTTGAAGACTATTTTTCCCCATTTACAACAATTACCGTTACTGGAACAGGGTTAAATTTCAAAGCTTTAACTAAAAGTTAAAAAATAAAAAAGAAGATAGCGATTAGGCTATCTTCTTTCTTTTACCATTTTAATCTTTATCTGGCAATCGTTCAATAGTAATTCTAACTCTCATTTTATCAAATTCATACAGTTCTGCTAATACTTCTACATCAGATACCGATGTATTTTCATGACACCAATCTAGAATACCAACAATCTCTCTTTTGATCCCCATTAATATATTCAACTCCCCCTTAAATAATATTAATCAATTGTCCTATATATTATATATAATTAAGATACTAAATAGTATTTTGGTTGAAGATAAGAAAAAGAAGATAGTTTAATTACTATCTTCTTTTTTTATTAATATTTAATTTTTCCTATTAAGGTAGTTCGGATGTTATCGTATATTTTATTTAATACGTTTTCTGGAATGTCTGTAACTTTATTCAATTTACTTGAAAAAACCATCGTTAATTTTCTTAAAATTTCTGGTTGATTCAGGTTAACTCCAGATAAATTAGCTAAGAAATCTAATAATGCTATATTATTTATAAATGCTGAGTATGTCGTATCTTTTGTTATTGCCATAGAATTATATAACTTTTTAAATGTCATAGATACTCGAATTTCAAGAGGAAGGCCCTTTCTCGATATACTATCACCTGAACCAAAACGAGAAATATTTAAGCTCTCAACAATTCCCATATCAACAGCAAATACTCCTTTAGAATATGCCTGTATTAAAAATGGGGCGTAATATCCATTTGCTCCATATGACCTTGGAAATGCTAATGCTATTAGAAAATTTAATGGAACTGCTACATTTAAATAAAACGCTTCTGGTGTTCCATATGGAGAAGCTAGATGCATATCCATGCTATAAGTACTTCCATAATTACTATCTCTCCATATTTCTGGAAGTAGCATATTACTACCAGTTACTATTGTGCTAGTTCCAACTTTTAAGTTATCAATTATTCCTTTAAATAATCCCTTATTTTGAGTAGATATTTCTGCCGATAAGGCATCAATTCTTTGCTCTGATTTGGCCGCATCCATAGATTCTATTTTTGTTCCAGCAGCTATTCCTAATAAAAATTGAGCCTCTTTTGCTGTATTAGATGCTGATGAAATTGCTGATTCTAGTAATGATTTATCTGTACTATTAGATGCAAATTCTGACATTCCAGTTCCTGCTTTATCATAATAGAAATTTAGATTACCTCGCGAACCAAGAAACTTCAATATCGATTCACCAATATCTGTTTCAGTTTTTTGAGTTTCCCAATTGAAGGTGTTGTATGTATCAGCGCCGACATATGGGGCTTTATTCTGAATTCCCAAATATTGAGCAGTTGTTCGATTTAATGTATTAACGTATTGTATATATTCAGCATATTGAGTTTGAAAACTATAGTATTTTGCACTTGTTCCTCCTAATATACCTTCTATCCATCCAGATACAACATCGACTGGCGTCGATGCAGCATTTGCTAATACCGTAGTTAAATCATTTCTTTCTTTGTCTGTAATACCATCTCCTGTGAGAAATTTCGGACCTCCAGGAACTATAGTACATATTGGCATATCCATTAATATTGCTTCAGTATACATTCTACCAAAATTTGAATCTGGAACTCTTTCATCTGTTGATGATAAAAACTGATGTGGTAATCCCATGATAGATCTTGCTGATTTTAATTTAAAATCTGAGGTTGGTGTTAAATTATATTGAACAAATTGAGTTATCATAGAAGCTATCTCTTGACCCTCGGCAGTATTTGCTGGAGCCTCTGCTGTTTGTTGTATAGTTGGTGTTGGTGTTACAGTAGTAGCTGGTGGTTCAGCATTTTCTATCTTTTCTAAATATATACTTCCAAAATATAAATATGCGGACCAACCACCTTTATCATGGTTTACCCACGTATTGTTATTTTCATCCTTTGCACTTTCTATTTCTTCAAGTATAGTTCCTTGAGATAGTGCAGTTATTTTATTAGCCGATATACTTGGACCTTCTCTAACATTTAATCCAATTGCGGGCTTGACGACATAGCGAGATCCCATATGCAATCACTCTTTTCTTTAACTTATATTATATATAAGTTAATTAATAATAAATTACTGACATTTAGTCCGATAACAATAATATATAAAGTGGATCTTATAAAAAATATAATGGGAGAGTGTATGATGTTTAGAATAATAATTAAAGAAACTTACAAAGAAGTCTACAATGAATCAATTAGGCAAAAATATAATTTAAGTAAGAATTGTAATATATTAATAGGAAAAAAATTTGAAAAATTAAGAGTTATAGATTATGATAAAAAAAATAAACATAACCAAATATATTGGCTTTGTATTTGTGATTGTAAAAATATTATAAGTGTTAGATCAGATAGTCTCACAACGGGAAATACAAAATCTTGTGGTTGTAGTAAAATTAAAGTTGAGATAGGGGACACATTTGATAGATTGACAGTGGTAGAATATATGGGAACTAAGATACGTAGTGGGAATAAACATATTAAGTTATGGAAATGTTCATGTTCTTGTTCGAATAATACGATTATAGTTGAAACTTCGAGTTTAATATCTGGTAATACAAAATCTTGCGGATGTTTAAGCCGAGAAGTTATTATAAAAAGAAATACAACACATAATATGTCAAGATCGGTGGAATATATTGCATGGGCTGGAATGAAAGCAAGATGTTATAATACTAAAGAAGAATCATATAAAGATTATGGTGGCAGAGGAATTAAAGTCTGTGATAGATGGTTAGAAAGTTTTGAAAATTTCTATGAAGATATGGGTCCTAAGCCAGAGCCTAAGAATTTATATAGTATAGATAGAATAAATGTCAATGGAAATTATAAACCTAATAATTGTAAATGGGCAACCAAATTTGAGCAAAGTATTAATAGGAGAGTGCGAAAAAGTAGTAAAACAGGCTATACTGGTATATATAAAATAAAGAGTGGCAATTATCAAGCTGTGATTGGCGCACATGGTATAATATATTACTTAGGTGTGTATATGGAAAAGAAAGATGCTATAGCTGCTAGAAAAAAAGCTGAATATATACATTTTAATATTAGTTAATGATATTTTGATCCCATATATAGTATCAATTCCTTTCAAATGCTTTTATATTATATATAAGTTTATAATAATTGGAGTATGTGGAATAATATTCCACATACTCCAATAAAATACTATTACACACTAATTCCAGAGGCTACTGCAGTTATAGATCTGGTTTTATCTCTTTTTTTTACACCAGAATCTATAAATGGATTTACCCCTCCTTTAGTTTCTGATGGTTTTTGCGATATAATCACAGACGATCCACCACCAGATTTATTTGATATATTTGAAAGATAACTATTCAGCGATGCTTTTGTTTCTGCAGAAATATCAACTAAACTTTCTACTCCTCTAGCTATAATTGTAAGTAATCGTATCATTTCAGAACTATGAGTTGTAGCATATGCAGTACTATTTAAGTTAGCATTAGCTTCCGATACTTTACTGGCATATACACTAGCACTAGGCGCACCACTAATAATCGAATTTTGTGATGTGTTTACACTAGGCCCAGTTCCATATCCAGAAAGAAAGCTTGCAGGAACTGATAACGCCCCTGTCCCAAAGCTGGATTCGTTAGAATCTCCAGGATCATAGAATGGATCTACAACCGTTGAAGATACATTTTCCAACGATTGAAACATGCCGGTAGTATCCATCCCATAAGTATCTTTAATTTCTTGACCAATAACGCCACCAAGTGAGGCTAATACCGTGGAAAGATTTCGCACTGGCTTTTTAACCTTTTCTGGAGTAGTTTGAGATGATGCCGATGAAGTTTGGTTATCATAATCAGATGTATCATATGACCCTGAACTTCCAGTAGTATAATCAGAAACATCATTAAATGATAGCCCAGTATTATTTTTTAGATTTTTAGCTATCACATTACGATATCTTGTAAGTTCATTTGGATCTGAATGTCCATAATAACCATTTAAGCCTCCAGCAATTCCCCCTCGCTCTTTAATTAGTTGAGATATATAATAGATAGACATTCTTGCATTGGTTTCTTTATTAAATGCCATATCGTGATTATATTTACCTAATCGTAACTTATCCTGATATAACCATTTTCCAGTAAAGTCCAATACTTGACCCCAACCCCTTGCTGATGAATTTGCGCTTCTAGGTGGGGTAGCCTTTGAATTATAACTACTTTCATTCTGCACCAACGATAGCCAGAAATGAGGATTTACTTTATATTGAGAAGTTAAACTTTCTATCATTCTAAGATCATTTACGGTCATATCTGAACCAGGATAATTTAATGCATATCCATATTCTTTTCGTAATTGATCATCTGTTTTACCACCAATGCCGAATCCGCTTATAGGGCCAGACATGGCAGATGCATCTAATTTAAATGACTGTATCCCAATCAATGATTTGGATTCAACAACAAAAGCTTTAGTCGTATTTGTTATTGTCGCAAATAATCCATAAGTCTCATTACCAACTCTAGACAATGGATCATTGATATATATCATATTTCTTCTTGAATTATATCCAGTTGCCAATACATAATGTGGAACTGAACTAAATGGAGATCCTGGTTGTATGGTCTGATTCGGCCCTCCACCTAATAATATAATTAATTTATTATTTTTCAAAGCTGTCATAATATTTTGTACTTTATTTCTTCCAGATATTTCTGTTACTCTTATATCATAAAGATTTTGTAGATATTTAAAGAATGCTGGATTTGTTCCAGTATATCCATTTTTAAATCCTTTATCTGATGCTATTTTAGCCAAATCTGTTATTTCAACTTTTCGTCCAGTTACAGAAGATATTGCCATCGCTGCTACAGCTGGGGCACATCCAGAATCTCCAATAGTATCTAATGTTTTTCCAAATCTCTTATTTACAATACTCGGATCTTGTTGCGATATATGCTTAACAGGATTTGAACCTTTTCCATATTTTAAAGATGTTATATTTGATGCAGATCCTCTACCATATTCTAATGATGGCGGACTGGATATAGCATCCAATGGATTAGTTGGAGATGTTTCTGTTGAGGCCACTTCTCCAGTTATAGTCCCAACTGGATCTTCTCCAAATTGTTTAATTTTTGTATAGGAACTTTGTCCAAATGATTTAGCGGCATTCAATAATTTACTAAATACTTTAATAATGGTATCAAATAGATTGTTACCTGATGTATCTTTTGCATCACTCGGTTTATTTTCACCGCCGTCATATTCACCAAAATATTTGGCTAGAAAGTTTAAAGCCCCACTTAACTTATTAAAACCCCATCCTAAAAGATCCTTAAGACCATTAAATCCAGTCGTTGCTATTGATAATAGTGGCTTAAGAGCATTTTCATATAAAAATTTTCCTGTTTCATATATCGTTTCTCCTATGGGAACTATTATTTCTGTAAATCCCCATTTTAATGCTTTGAATATACCTTCCCCTATTGGCACTAATACCTCATTAAAACCCCATTTAATGACTTTGCCAAGACCTTTTAATCCGGATACCACAATTTGACCTAAGGGTTTAAGGATTTTATCATAACCCCATTTAGCCATATTCCATAAACCTTTACCTATTGGCAATAATACCTCATTAAATCCCCACCTAAGTAATCCATATACACCTTTGATCAATGAGATGGCAGATTCTCCAACTGGCTTAATGACTCCAGTATATGCAGATTTTGCAACCCTTCCTATTTTCATTCCAATTTTCTTCGTTACTCCCCAAACAGTAGCATTTACATCCTCGTTATATTGATCGACAGTTAGATCTTTTCCATATTTTTCATTATATTCTGAAGTTTCAGTTTCCAATTTTGATTGCTGCTCTTTTAGTTCTGCTTTATCCGCATCGCTTGATATTTCATTATAGATTAAAACTGCAAGATATGTTGGTGTTATGACGCCAAAAGTTGCGTTACTTAATAGTTTACCTAATCCAGCAGAAAGTCTCATAGCCCAAGTAGGTTCTGATCCTGCTGGTACTTTAAAAATATTTCTAACTTCTGCAATACCAGATGTAAATGCATATACCATAAGTCCTATTCCAGAAATGGGATTTAATCGAGTAAGAACGCGGGCCACCGATGTCCCAGATTGAAGTGCTATAGCTCTAGCTGAAACGCTTGAGATTCTAGCAGCTAATGCTGTTAATGTCGTACTTCTACCAATTAATGCGACAATTCTAGGATGTGCCAAAATTCTTGAAATAGCCGAGCCAATTTTTGATGCGAGATTCTTTGCTCCAACAACGGCGGCTCCTACGACTTTACTTTTAGATATTTTACCTAATATACTTCTTCCTTTTTCTGCAACTTCTTCTAATACATCACCAGCTACTTTAGGAAATGAAAAACTCTTAATCGCAGAAACAAATCCGGCTAATGCTGGAAGAAATCCAAGTTTTAGGAACTCCCACAACTTAGATAAAATACCACTTTTTCTATTCATCTCAGATAGAGCATCGGCTGTTTGTATAGCCGCTGCTGTTTGCTCTACTTGCATACCGCGAGATAATCCTTCATGATCAGATGCTGAAGTCGATCGCCGTACTAGTGATGATAAAAATCCAAGCCGTTGATTTCCTGGTCGTCTAAAATTAGATGATATTGTTAATAAGGCTTTATTGATTGAACTTGTTGCAGAACGAAGAATTCCTCTCGGGGATAATCTGTTTTGTGATGTTGTTGGTACTATACTAGAATCTGAAGTTCCAGTATTTGGATTGACACTAGGCATATCCGATGGTCCAATATGTGTTAAATTATCTAATTTTCCACCAACAACATATACTTTTTGAATATCTCTTTTTAGAAATTTAGGAATAGGAATCTTTAATAATGCAAATGCTCCACGTATTCCCCCACCTAATAATCCTAAAGTAAATTTTCCTATATCTAACATAGTTTTACCCATAAGGGAGGTTAAATCTGTAAATCCTTGAATAAGACTTGGAATTACAGTTTTTACAATCTGTCCAAATCCTACTATAATATCTTTGGTCGCAGATGATAATCCAATAAGAATATTTCCAAAGCCTTTAAATATCGAACTTAAAAAACTAGCTCCAGATTTAAATACAGTTCCTATTACATCTACTGCAGTCTTAACGGCTGATCCAATAGCTGGCCCTATAGATTTAATGACTGTCAATAGCCCATCTGCTACAAGGTGAATAGATTTAAATACAATATTTGCTAATTTAATTGGAGCTTTTGCTATATTCCATATAGTATTTGCAATAGTTTTTGCTGATTTAGTTAATATATCTGTAAATTTACTAAATACTGCTATAACAGGTTTTATAATTAAATTTTGTGTTAATCTTCCAAGAAATTTAAATGGGCTTTTAGCTAAATCCGTTATACTACTAAGAATAAATCTTGCTCGTCTATTTCCTCGTCTACTAAACGTAGTTGGCATTATAGATGGTCTACCAAATACGTCTCCTAATATTCCAGCGATATAATCTAGATTCCAACCAACACCATCTAGTTGTCCAAATACTTCATCTTTAATTTTTCTTAAATGTGATTCTATACTATTAATTTTTGAATAATACTTAGTTAGATTGATCTGCCCAATAAATGGGCCATATTTTTGCTTCTTATTCGTTCCGGTATTTATCTTATCAGTAATACTAGGTTCTGGTATATTAGGACCTTTCATTCCTGCAGTTGTATTATTTGATCCCGATGCTTCTGTTACAGGAGAAGAATATATAGGATTGGTATTTGACATATTAATTGGTGGTATATAATCTGGATATACAGTATCGACTCCGGTAACATTATATCCCAAATTTCCTACAGTTCTAGCTGCATTTTTTAAATAATCTTTAAATGTATCAAATAATGATTTNTCTTTTGGTTTNGGNCCTTTTTCTTTTTTATCTTCACGATCTCTATCAATAATNGTATCTGCNAATGTTGTCATNAATTTAATAGGAGATGTCAATATTGCAGATAATCCTTTTCCAATAGCTGTAAATAATCTATTTAACATATTCTTCATTGGATCTGTTAAATGTGTCTTAATTAATTCTCCTAATGGCATACCAACAGATTTTTCAAAAACTGAATTAAATGCTGATTTAAAACTCTCTTTTAATTCTTTAAATGAATCTTTAAATCTTTCTCCTATTATAGACATAGATTTCTTAAATGGTTCTAGTGCTATTAAAAATGGTTGCTTAAATACAGTTTCAAACCACTCATTTATTGCAATTTTCTTTTGAGCTCTCCATCGTTTAAATGGGTCGAATAGTTCTTTTCCCATAAAATCCCGTACTTGACCAAGTAACCCACCCTTACGTTTCATAGTTTCTGGATCTATATCTCCAAATAGGAAATTTTTAAAACTATCTGTAGATGTAACAACGGATAGTGTAGAGCCTATGAGTGCTCCGATAATCGGACCACCAGGCATTAGAAATCCAAGTCCTCCAGATATAGCCCCGGCAATACCGCCAGCTATTCCTTTTGGTGCATATTTTTTAATCATTTTTAACATTTCTGGGCTAATAAGTCCTTTAGTTGTAAGTTCTCCATTTTCTGTCTTTCCAAATAACAACTCTTGGACTTTTTCTGATTTAGATGCAAAACCAATAGCTGATCCTATAGTTAACCCCAATAATGGCCCTCCAGGTAATAATAGACTAGCTCCCATTCCCATTATACCACCAGCACCAATTGAGGGGAAATATTTCTTCATATCCTTTTTAAAATCTGGACCTAGTATTCCTTCAGATACAAGATTCCCATCATCATCAGTTTTTCCAAATAAAATCTCTTGCATCTTTTCTGACTTAGCAGCAAATCCAATAGCTGATCCGATAGTTAATCCAAGTAATGGGCCACCAGGTAATAATAAACTGGCTCCAATTCCTAACACTCCGCCAGCGGTAATAGACGATAGATTATTTTTAACAGCTTTTGCTATATTAATATACGAACTAGGTAAGATGCCTTGTCGTCCTTCATCATTTCCAAATAAAAATTCTCTAAATTTATTAGAGTGGGATGCAAACATAACTGTGGAACCAATAAGAGCTCCAATCAGTGGGCCACCAGGTATTAACAGACTTGCTCCGATTCCTAATGCCGCACCGGCAATTCCTTTAGGTAAAAATCCTTTTAATTCTTTTTTCCATTGATTAAGAGAACTATCTATATTTTCAGGAGTCTCTCCTTCTTTAGATGTGAATAATCCATCAAATATTTTAAATGCATTTTTAAGTTGAGATATAACTCCGCTTAATAATCCATCGCCTTTATGTTTTTGTATTATATTTCCTTCTTCATCAAGCACATCTTCTTTTTCTCCGAATAATCCAACCTTTATCGACTCGAACATATTTTTTGAATATTTTTTAATATATGAAAATACGCTAGTATCTACATTAGCATTAATTGTAGATCCGTCAGATGCCATATACCCCGATCCAGAAAAAAAATGGCGTACTGAATTACTAAAATCTACAAAACTATTTCCAACATCAGCCAATACTCCACCGGTATAAAAACCAAAGGCGTTTTTCTCACCCATTAGAAATTTAGATACTCTAGAAAATCCTTTTCCTGACATATCCTTCATCTTATCTAAAAATGGCTCAAATACTTTAGTAAATTTTGTAAATAATCCATTTTCTCCAAAGAATTTTTCATGCATTGGACTTATTATTTTTGTATCTATCCAATTTAATGAGGTATCAACTGATTTATTTAGTCCGGATGCTAATCGTCCTATTATGCTATTCTTATTTGCTTTTTCTGGATCATCTGAATCACTACCAAGAGATTCTCTACCATATATAATACGATATATCAAAGAATCCATTTTGTCTAATGCTCCAGTTAGAAATTCCGACGGACGACTAAGTTTATTTTTAATCATTTGAATTTTCTTAAATAAACTAGGCTCACTTATAACACCTTGTAAAAACGATCGTCTATTTGTAGAACTATCTGATATCATAGTATTCATACTAGATAGAGATTCTTGTATATCATCATTATTAGATCCGCGAGAAAATGTACCAGACATCCCACCAGATCTAGAAAATGATTTTCCACGAATAATTGTTCTATTTGCAGATTTTCTAGACATTATTTTTCCAATATGGGTTGGAGATACATTAACATTCCCTCCCCCATAGACGATAATACCATCTATGAGAATACTTTTAATATCTCGCAAAAGAGATGTTGGAGTTATTAATTTATTACCACCTTTAGGTGCTACGATATCACCTAAATCACTATATGCCGATGATAATCCGGTAGAAAATAACTCAGATTCAACATTTCTTGCAGTGCTACTTCCAATTCCTCTAGCTTTAATTATATCTCTGGCTAATCTATTTTGTACGCTTTTAGGCATATTTAAAAAAGCAGTTCTTAATGTTTCGTAAGATCTAACATCTTTTAAATTAAGACCTTTGCTTTGCATACCAGAGGCGCTTGTATCTTTTAGTGGATTATAAAAGGTATTAGTTGAAATTAAAAATTTAATAAAGGTATCAAGTTCCTTATCCATAGATTTTCCCTGACCACCGCGAATTCCAGATAGTGACTGTTTCATACTAGACTTGAAATCATCCATCTCACTTAATTGATATCGCTCAATCCTACCACCATAATCTTTAATTACTTTACCAGAATGTGTAAACTTTCCACTATTATAATTATATAATGCAACTTTATTAGATCCAGATAATGTAGATAAAATATTAGATAATAACAATGGAATTACTTCAGTAATTGCTTTATCAGCTCTTCCATTATATGGCATAGCTTCTTTATGAAATTTAGATACATCTATTTTCGTCTTATTATCAACATTGATCCCAAATAATTGGGCAAGTAACGATGTTCCAGGTTTATCAAATTGATTTTTAGCGGCATTAATTTTTAATGCTAATGCTGAAAATAAACCAGATATTGATACATCTAATTTAGCCATACCACCTTTAAGAGATTTTGGCATCATACCAGACATCATCAATTCCATGACAAAACTTAGTGGGCTATCCTTTATAGATCCGAGTAATCCACCAGGCATCATGCCAGACATAGATGCTGCCATTCCAAGTGGAGAAGATGACACAATATTTTGAAAGTTTTTCTTAATCTGTTTTCCATATGCAGCTAAGTCTATACTTCCACCTATTCCAAATATTTGCTCGGCATTATCTGCATTTTGCTCTTGTCTATTATGCATATTAATATTTGCATTTTTAATCTCTTTTAATTCTTGTAATACACTATCATAAAATGCCGACTGCTTATTTAAACTTTCTACTATCTTAGTATTATTAAATTCAAAAATTCCTAAAAGTATATTATTTGTATCATTCATCATTTTCATTGTATCTATATGCATCTGCGACATCATATTCATATTTATGGTTTGTAATCTAGTATTATGGCTATTTATATATTTAACTGAATGCTCAGATGATGATACAATGGAACTTAATATAGATTTTGTTCTAATATTAGATCCGATCTCAGCTGCTTTAGTTGATGACTTTATTGAATCGACAATACTAAATGAATCACTTTCTTGAACTTCTAGTGAATCTAAATCAATGTTATTATCATCACCCCAGCTAATATCAAAATTGTCAAAACCCATTTCTTTTGAGAATCTATCCATTTCTCTATCAAAATTTCTTATATTACCAGATTTCAAATCCTCAATTGCATTATTTTTAATTTCTTCTAAATCTTTAAATAAGTTATTTAATGGTGTTTTTAATACGCTATCTCCAATTTTTCCTTTTTTTAATAAAAAATCTTTTGTATATGTGGCACCAGTTGTGAATAAAGTTTTATTTTTATCATATGTATCTGCTAATATTGGAACTTGTTGTGCCATAACTGTCTTTGCTGAAAATAATATAGATTTTCCTAAACTTTTTATATATGATTTTGAAATAGGTTGTGCCATATAGATCCTCCTAACTATTATGAGATAATTACATATTACTATACTGTTTTTAGATATTATATTATATAAGAATGAAAAAAAAAGAACATGGATGAGAATTTAATCTCATCCATGTTCATTATGGTTTAACTAAGAAGCATTTTAAGTGTCGGGTTAACTTTGGTTTTAACCGAAATCCGCTTATGGCCGCTGATCCTGACTTTACTATGAGCTCCAACTCCATCCTTTTTAATGTCTGGAATCCGATGCTCGCGGTCATCGACTGTTCGAGCAAAGAATGTCTGGATCGTATCCGATGGGCCAATGAATCTGATTCCTTTTCCGATATCATTCATATACAGATGGTCTGCATGGTGGACGATATCGACCATGGCACCGGCAAAACTTTTTGGGATATGGTAATCCTCGATAACTCCAGCAGCTTCCTTGGAATTAAGACCGAACTGCTTTAACACGTCGGCAAGAGCTTTCTTAAACTCAGCGGTAAACGAGTGGTCGTCATTTACAAATTGGCCTTGTTTGATTTTGGTATTCTTTGTTACATACTCGCTATCGCACATGATCGCTTGGACAATAGCCGTCAATTCGGCCTTATTGAAAATTTTGCGCGGCTTAACATTTTTTTCCTGAAGTTTTTGAATAGTTTCTTTTACTGTGATTTTCGACATGGCTTAATACACCGTCCTTATTTTTATTCATTAATTAACTTATAGTTAGTAGTATATTTTTTTATATTAGATAGCTTTAATAATTACAAATCCATTTGCACTTCGATTATAAATACCAGTAATATTTGTCCCACTCACAAGATGGAATAATTCCTCTGCTTTACTTTCAATATCTTGTGGTTTGAATCCGAATACGTCAGTTCTGAGCATATTCATTATCGTGTCCTTATTAATATCATTGTTATTTGCCATTAGCTAATACTCACCACCTTTCTATGATTATAATATATAATTTGATTTATAATACATAAATACTACTATACTAATAAGTTTTACTATATATAAATAATTATAGTACTTATACCTATATATATGTATATATTAATTATAAAAACATGTTAATAACGAATATCATAGATTGAAAGGATGACACTATATGATAGATATGAGATTATTAAAACCAAACTTAATCTATAGAGTAAAGGCAAAATATAGAATACCTGTATTGCATGAATCTCCAACAACAAATTCCGTATATGTAGTAATAAGTAAAACTATTGATGATACAATTAAATTTTTTAATAAAGATATGATAGATCCACTATATTTAATTAGATATTATCATGAAAGACTATTTAATTACAAAATTCATAATCATATTATTAGATATCGAATACCCAATGAAGATTTAAAAGATATATTTGATAATAAAGTTAAATCTATATTTCCATCTATGGATATTCGATACACGATAGAATCATTAAATAAAAAGAATTTTATATATGAAATGTCTTATCTGAATGATAAATTTTTTTCTATTAAAGATAGTCAGATTGGTCTTAAAAAAGTTGATGAATATTTTAGATTATTTAAATCTATTATTGCAGATAAGTTAACTGGTAATGTGTATACAAATAAAATTATGTTTATTCCAATAGACGACTGGGTATCAAATATAAAAAATTCGGCATTATATCAAATCAGAACTACTGATAATTTTATTTCATTATTTTATCATAAAGTAGTAAATGATGCAGAATATTTCAAAAATAACTTTTCTGGTTGGAAATTCTACTTCACATTTGGAAATCAGATTTTCTATATCGATCCGGCTACAATGAATACCGATTTTGCAAATACCTTTAAAAAGATACTATTTAAATTAACAGCTTTAGATATAAAAATACCAATAGAGGAAAAAGAAGAGATACATGAATCTATTGAAGTAAAAAATAAAACCATAATTCAAGATAAGATACATGAAAAGTTAAATTCCTCCAGCATTGATCCAACTAAAGACTTGGTACTATCATTAGTTGATAAAACTATAGAAAAATTGAATATTAATATACAAGAAAAGAAATTAGACGATATTGCTATAACCGATATACCATCCATTAAAGAAATTGAATTAGAAAGACTACAAGATGAAATAAAGAATACTATACCAAATTATAAGTCTAAAGCCAGAGTTGGCAGAGAGATACAGATGATACAAGATATGAGTAAAATTACATTAGACAATACAAGTATATCAGAAGTACAAGATAGATACAATGCATCAAAAATAGAAACAACTGTATTGGACATAGATGTTGTTAATCCAGATTTAGCTAATATGAAATTTTCAAATTTTGATACTGCATATCTAAAGACTCTGTATACTGCTGACATTTTAAAAATGATGACAAGTCTTCAACATAAAGATCATCCGCTATATTTAATCAATGCTGAGGTAAAAGATATTAGTGACACTCTAAATGATTTAGAAGAATATTCATTTACTTTTGAAGATGAGAATGGTAAACGGCATAGTTTCATTGTCGATTTGCCAAAAGTTACAAATGGAAGATTTATGAAGATAGCTGGAAATAAAAAGATAATGGTAAATCAAATTATTCCAATTCCTATTACAAAAACATCTCCATCAACAGTTCAAATAGCTACAAATTATGGGAAAGTATTTATCCATAGATTTGGACAAAGTATATCTCCAAAGATTTCTATACTTATTAAAAAATTATCATTAGTATCAAATAAGGATATAAATATGGAAATAGGTAGTGCTATCAATATAAATAAAGGAATCATCACCTCTATTGAATATGATGAATTATCGGCCAGATATCGTAAAATATCAATTCCCAATATAACATTCTTCTTTGATCAAAATGCACTACAGGAATATTCTAAAAAATATAATCTAGAGTTAAAATATGATAATGTAAATTTACCAATAGGGATTAAGAAGAATAAAGAAATTATATATTTAAATATCGATAGTAATATTGTGAGTAATTCAGATAAATCTATCATAGATTATATAACCGATGAATTAGCTATTTATGAGCCATCAGCAAGTAGCTGGTTTAGGGGAATTAAGACTGGAAAAAAACTTGTATATTCTAGAGCTAATATAATGCATAAAAAAGTTCCAGTAATTATTCTTCTTGCATATTTAGAAGGATTAATCACATTAATGAAAAAGGCTAATATAAAATATAGCATAATAGCTAAAGATGAATCTCCAAATTTGCCAAAGTTTATTCAAGGTAAAGAGGATATAATAGAATTTAAAAATGCTTGGCTTGTATATAATATTTACCCTTTACGAAACTCCCTATTAATGAATGGGATGATTGATATTCCAACTAAATTATATGATATAGAACAATTTTTAACCAAAGATGTATACTATGAAATATTTGATAGCTTATTTGGTAGAGGAAATATTGGATATGCATTTGATAATTTTCAACAATTATTAATTGATTCTAATACTGAAGAGATCTTGCGAGATTATAATCTACCAACAAATTTTACAGATGTTTTTATATATGGTAATTCATTACTAGAGGATAATTCATATACAGAAGATGGAGATATGACTGTTAATCGTATACGATCCAATGAAATGATTACAGCATTTCTATATCAATCATTGGCAAAGGCATATGGCCAATATAGATTTACTGCTAATAACCCGAATCCGACAAAATTATCAACTAGAAAAAATTCAGTCATAATAGATATATTGACATCTCAAGTCACTAAAGACTATAGTGATTTAAATCCACTGTATACTTTAGACTTGATGAGAAGTACTACATTTAAAGGACCAGCCGGAATGAATCAAGATAGGGCATTTACATTATCTAAACGATCATTCCACCCATCTATGCTTGGAATAATAAGTCAAGCATCCCCAATATCTGGGGCGATTGGTATTGCACGAACACTAACTGTCGATGCGTCTGTGACATCTGCAAGAGGTTATATGAAAGTTGCAAATACAAAAGAAGATATAAATAACCTCTCATCAAAACAGCTACTGAGTGGATCTGAACTTATGATACCATTTTTAGCAACATCTGATGACCCTGAGAGAGTTGCAATGGCATCTGCACAAAGTAAGCATACTCTTGCATGTATTGGAAGTGATAGATCACCAGTCGGTACGGGATTTGAAAAAGTATTACCTCATATAATAGGAGATACGTTTGTATTTAAAGCAAAACAGGACGGTGTCGTACTTAAAATAGATACTGTTCATAATATTGCAATATTAAAATATAGTGATAATACAATAGACACAGTCAATTTAAATCCACAGATAGGAAAAAATAGCGGATCTGGTTTCTATATATCTAATAAATTATCTCCAATATTAAAAACTGGGGATAAATTTAAAGCTGGAAAAATAATTGCTCATAATTCTGAATTTTTCTCCGTAGATAAACGATCTGGAGATAGCGTATTTATGCATGGGCCATTGGCTAGAGTTGCAGTTCGATATTCATCTAAAGTATTTGAAGATTCAAACATTATTTCAAAAAGATTATCTGAAAAAATGACTAGCCATATAGTAATACAGACAGATGTCGTTCTTGGACATAAATCTAATATACACCATATGGTTAAGAAGGGTCAAGAGATTAAAATTAATGAGCCTCTAATTGTATTTGACACATCACATTCTGACGAATTAACTAATAAGATATTAGCAAAGATGAGCGATTCCTCCATACAAGATTTGATGGAAGCTGCTAAAACGCCAGTATTATCTAAACATAATGGAGTTATTGAAGATATAAAAATATACTATACAGTTCCAAAAGATGAACTATCAGAATCGGCAAAAAATATTATTACAGAATATGAGGATATAAATTTAAAAATGAAAAATGAGATATCCAGTATAACAAAAATAGATAAAGATAAGATAAACACCAATGTCGTCGAAGTAACTAAAGTGGATATAGATGCATCGGGAAAGGTTAAAGGGGTAGTTGTTAACTCTGGTATGAAAATTGAATTTTATATTAAATATAAAGATGTAATGTCTGTTGGAGATAAAGGAACTGGGTTGATTGCTTTAAAGTATATTATTGCAGATATGTTTGAGGAAGGAAAAGAACCATATTTACTCAGCGATCCAGATGATAAGATTGACATATATTTAGGAGCCATTGGTATTGGAGCCAGATTAGTTTTTTCAATTATAAAAAATATGAAAATAAATAATATTATCATAGGAATGAAAAAGAATATTAAAGAAATGTATGAAGATGCATATGGAGAAAAGCTATAAAAAAAAATAAGACGATGAGAATAATCTCATCGTCTTATATCTTTAATGGTTATTGGCCTTTCATAAAATAGGTTAAAGTTTTTAATATCATTTGTTAATGAGTACACATGTACCAATTCATTATCCATGCCCGGTATTGGTTCGTGTATCTCAAATTCATATATTTCACCAACTTTTAAGATTTCAGATCCATGAATATTTCGGTCGAAATAATTATTTGGTAGGCATAATTCCGATTTCCGATTAGTCCTAATACTTCTTAATATGATTTTATAATCCTTTCTTAATTTTAAAATATTTTTAACTTGCAGCATGATTGGGATGTTGGCGACTTTGTTATCATAATAAGCTTCTATGTCGGCAATAACCAATTTATCATATGCATGTAGTGAATCAACACCTTTACCATCGACATTTTGTTTTATATACATTAGAATATCAAACACATTCTGAATAATCAGTTTTTGATTTGGAGAAGAATAGCAGCCGATAGATTCCATAACAAGCTCGGCTGCTTTATCCGTGGCCGTATTTGATATGTATGAGTTTTCGATAATATGACAGATATTAACGCCAATCTTATCTAACTCATCATCTCTTAACTTGGTTTCACTAAGTTCGATGCTCATATAACAACTCCTTAATTTTTTTCATTTAACAGCCGAATAGTACGCCAATTCTAAATTTAAGGATATCCTTTTTAGTTGTTAAATGTGCCATAACCATTTGCTTTTTCCCGGCAAATGTTTCATGGAATAATTTTACATCAACCGCCTCAGAATCAACGATACTTGAATGTTCTTTTGTTGTCGTAGACTGACTTGGTTTCGGTTTGACATCATCAAAGAGCTTTTTAGCTGATTCGTTTATCTCTGAGGATGTCATCGGTTTTGCTTTCAAAACTTGATCAGACTGTGCGCTGTTTGAATTTTTAATTTCAACCACTGGAAGTATTCCATAGTTTGATTCTAACTTGGACACTACCAGTTTGATATACGCATATAACTCACTATCTGAATCCGTTTTTGATTCAGACTCTAAGACATCTACGGCATATGAAATAGCCTTAACGATGGACACTTGGTTTTCCGTTGAATAACCATCGATGGAT
>C687J13239_1000171_pt1 | contig 44635 bp, 45 predicted proteins | sample RifGroD2_FD_13239 | JGI IMG/M metagenome (IMG submission 13239) | reverse complement strand
ATCTAGTGGTAAAATGCAGAGTGCTAACACAATATGTTGTGTCTGTCGATTGAGAAGGAGAGGAGAGTGGGGTCCCACCTAGCCTGGGACTTTTATATATCGCAAATAATTCAATGGCAATGATTCATATTTTAACACCATGCGTTGTCAGAGTCTGCGTTTTGTCCTCACCGTACTATGAAGTACGCCTCGGACAAAGCCTCGACTCTTCCTAGCATGGCGTCAAAATCTGAACCATTGCCGAGTGTGATATTAATTGTCCTAAGTTGTCAGAATTTCAAAAACTCTGAAAAATCGACTTACTTTCCAAATAAAAATAAATTGTATAAAATATCCTCCTATGGACCAGAAAGCCCCACAGCTTACTCAACGAGTACAAGAACAGACAACCAGTATCGGTGATGCTGTTTGGCAATTTATGACAGCTTTAAAAACCGTGCGTAAACGAGATGGTCAAGAGCAGCCTTTTGATTCCAAAAAGCTGTTTTCTTCTATCGAGCAAGCTTTAGCGGCCTCTGGTGTAAAGGGTCATAATAGACTAGAGAAAATTGTTACTCAAGTCATTTCTAGATTGCAGAGGATTTATGATGGTCATACAGTTCCAAATACAGGTGATATTCGAGAAGTAATTTGCATGACATTGATTGATAACAATCTAATGCATGTGGCTACTAAGTTCATGCGACATCGTCAGACTTTGATTCCAGCTCGATCAAAATCGCCAATTTATGGTCATGGTCTGCGTTTTGCAAGGCATTTTACCCACGAAGGTATTCATCCCTATGATGAGATTCAATGGGAAATGCGCACAGCGTCTATTTCTGATTCAAACGGAAAAATCATTTTTGAACAAACTGATATCGAGACTCCAAAGTTTTGGTCGCAGACTGCAACAAATATAGTTGCGCAAAAGTATTTCCGTGGCAGAGTTGGGACTGCAGAGCGCGAAGCATCAATGAAACAGCTAATGGGACGAGTGGCTACAACTGTTTCAAACTGGGGACGACAGGATGGATATTTTTATAGCGCGCAGGATGCGCAGGTATTTGAGGATGAGCTGATATCAATTTTGATAAATCAAAAAGCATCATTTAATAGTCCGGTTTGGTTTAATGTGGGAATCAATCCACAGCCACAATGTTCTGCTTGTTTTATCAATTCCGTTGACGATGACATGCGTTCGATTATGCAACTAGCATCAACCGAGAGCATGTTGTTTAAGCAAGGGTCAGGAACCGGGTCAAACCTTAGCGGTTTGCGATCATCAAAGGAATTTTTAGGAGGATCAAACGGAAGATCGTCTGGCCCTGTTTCTTTTATGAAGGGATTTGATGCTTTTGCTGGTGTGGTGAAATCAGGCGGAAAAACACGACGAGCAGCTAAGATGGTTATTTTAAATATTGATCACCCAGATATTGAAGAGTTTATTGAATGCAAAGTCAAAGAAGAGAAAAAAGCATGGGCTTTAATTGAGGCTGGTTATGATGCGTCAATGGATGGAGACGCCTATGGATCAATCTTTTTTCAAAATGCTAATAACTCTGTACGGGTTAGTGATGCTTTCATGAAAGCTGTGGTTGAAGGAAAAGATTGGGTAACCCGTGAAATTACTACTGGCGAAGATTCAGTTTCATATCCGGCTAAGGAGCTTTACAGAAAAATGTGTGATGCAGCTTGGCAGTGCGGTGATCCTGGTATCCAATATGATACAACTGTAAACACTTGGCACACTTGTAAAAATTCAGGCAGAATTAATGCATCAAATCCATGTTCAGAATACATGTTTCTCGATGACAGTGCCTGCAATTTGTCATCGTTAAACCTGATGGCTTTCCGAAAGGAAATAAATGGCAAAATGGAATTTGATGTTGAGTCCTTCAAGCATGCGTCAGATATCATGATTACTGCCATGGAAATAATTATTGGAAACTCAAGTTATCCAACACCAGCCATTGAGCATAATTCTCATCGTTTCCGACCGTTGGGAATTGGTTATGCAAACTTGGGAGCGCTTTTAATGAGTCGTGGTTTGGCATACGATTCGCAAGAAGGTCGTAATTTAGCTGCCACAATCACTGCGTTGCTCACTGGTAATACTTATTACCAATCAACAAAAATAGCGGAAAAAATTGGTACATTCGAAGCTTATGAAGAAAACAAAGAGTCAGTTCAAGAGGTTATTCAAAGGCACAGACAAGCCGCCTATGATATAAGTTCAGATAGTGTGCCAGCTGATTTATTATTTGAAGCAAGAAAGTCTTGGGATAACGCACTTGACGGCACAAGAAAACATGGTGTGAGAAATGCACAGCTTTCAGTTCTAGCTCCAACCGGCACTATTGCCTTTATGATGGATTGTGACACCACTGGAGTAGAGCCAGACATTGCCTTGGTAAAATATAAATGGTTGGTTGGTGGTGGAATGATAAAAATATTAAACCAAACAGTTCCCGAAGCATTGGCTCGGCTTGGCTATAGTCATGAGCAAATAAGAGAAATTAATGACTATATTGAAAAAACAGACACAATCGAGGGAGCACCACATTTGCAAGATAATCACTTATCAGTTTTTGATTGTGCATTTAAGGCCAAGAACGGAACACGAACCATACATTACATGGGTCATTTGCGAATGATGTCAGCTGTGCAGCCATTTTTGTCTGGTGCTATTAGTAAAACTGTTAACATGCCAAACAATGCCACAATTGAGGACATCGGTGATGTTTATTTGGAAGGCTGGAAAATGGGATTAAAGGCAATTGCGATTTATCGCGATGGATCAAAACGACAACAAGCATTAACTACCTCGGAGGGAGAAAAGAAGGAGGAGGTTAAAGAGACTGTGGAGATTAAGAAAGATGTTAATGAAGTTGCTACTGTAAAAGTTACAAAGTCAGATCTTGCCCCTCGTCGCCGTCGTATGCCTGATGAGCGAAAATCAATTACTCATCGCTTTAGTATTGCTAGTTATAAAGGATATATTACGGTTGGATTGTATGATGATTGCACACCAGGAGAGTTATTTGTGACAATGTCAAAACAGGGGTCAGTTATTAGTGGATTGATGGATGCATTTGCTACTAGCGTTTCAATGGCATTGCAATATGGAGTTCCATTGCAAGTATTAGTTAATAAGTTTGTTCACATGCGGTTTGAGCCATCTGGATTTACCAGCAATCCAAATATTCGGGTAGCAAAATCGATTGTTGATTACATTTTCCGATGGATGGCTTTCAAGTTTTTGTCAGGTGAAGAACAAAGGCAAGTTGGAATCAATGTTATTGCTGAGCCAGTTGTTGAATCAGAGGAACCAAGTTTGGTAGTTCCAGAAGTTGGGTCTCAGGTAAGTGAAAAAAAAGAACAAGAACAGTTATTTGGAAAGTCAGTTGACTGCGCTATAAAAGAAGTTGTGTCTGAGGTTACATCAGAAAAGTTAACTATGACATTTGATAACCTGGCTGATGCACCAGCATGCGATACCTGTGGATCAGTTATGGTACGAAACGGAGCTTGTTATAAGTGTCTAAACTGCGGATCAACTTCAGGTTGCAGCTAGTCTCTGTTCCGTAGTTTTAAACAATTTGGGTCGTAAGAGCGAAAGAATCACCCGGCCGGGTGATTCTTTCGTCTCAAGTTAGGAGTTCAAATTCTTGCCGTACACCTCGGTGCTCTCAAAGAGCGAAGAGGTGTGAATAAGTAATAGTTTGATTGATTAAAGTACAATTCTAAAAGAAATATATTATACTTTCACGAATCTATTGATTCGTGTAGCATGAGGATGAAGAAATTAACATTGATATTAGATTATGCGGACGCAACAGATAGATAAAAAAATATTGGGTCACCAAGGTTATGGACTCGTGCAGTTGATCCATGGTGACGGGAAGGGTAAGACGACTTCAGCGCTTGGTCAGGCGATGCGTTGTGCCGGCTCTGGTAGAAGAGTTATGATTATATTTTTTGACAAAGGTGGAAAAGATCATTATAACGAGCGGGCGATTCTTGATAAGATTGGTCAGATTGATTATCAAGCATTTGGCCGAGACAGGATTGAGGCAAATGGTAAGTTTGATTTTTCGATCAATGATGAAGATCGCTTGCAGGCACGTCAAGGTTTAGTTGTTGCTCAGGAAACAATGTTGTCAGGAAATTATGATTTGGTAATCCTTGATGAGATTAATTCAACAGTTGCGCTTGAAATGCTAAACGCCCAAGAAGTTGTTGATGTGATCAATATTCGGAAGCCAAATGTTGAGGTAATTATGACTGGTCGCAACCCAGTTAAAGAGTTGATCGATGTTGCTGATTTGATTTCTGAAGTCAAAATGCAAAAGCATTATTTTTATTCTGGAGTCAAAGCAAGAGAGGGGTTGGATTACTAGCTGTGGATATCACGAAAAATACCCTTTACACAAAAAATTCAATTGTTATACTGCTTAAAATTATTCATTATATTTATGGATGTAAACATTGCCCTTGAAGCTCTTCTTAAAGAGCAAGCTATCGTTATTAACGATAAAACATTTCAGCCAACTCAGGTCAACAAAGTAAATTTATCAAGTGGGGAAATCCAGTATTGGATTCGTGGAGAAGAGAATGTTTGGTTATGTATTGATGCAGATACTGAAGAGATTCGGATGTTTGAGGATATTGATGAAGAGCTAGAGCCAAATGATGGAGCAGTATTTTACGGAGGAGATGATTATGAATTTTCCTACGAAGCTAACGGAAAAGTTTTAGATGAGGAAGACGAGCAGATTGATACAGTTGAATTTAAGGAATATGAATCACCACGGGGAGATATATTGCGATTAACCGAGTACGAAGTTGCCGCTGATGTTATTCAGTCAGCTATCGGATGGACAATCACTGAGGAAGATTTGCAAGAGGTGTAGGAGTACGGAATCCAGATCATTGAGGAATAAACCTGAGCGCTTGCTCGGGTTTTTTTGTGGTCGAATTGTGGGCTATCGGATTGCATGGGTTGGGATTGCGGTAATTTTGGCCGGGAGCTGTATTATCATCTCTGGGTAGGGTAAAATATGGACATGCCAGTAAACGATAAAAAACGCTCGTCAAATGTGTCATCAGACTCGTGCTTTGAGACTCGATTGAAATACCTGCGTTTATTTTTTTTAGTATTTGCCTGTGTGATTGGCGCTAAATTATTTTTGCTGCAAATTGTTAATGCTCAGTTTTACCAAGATTTAGCTTCTGGTCAGCACGATGTTTATGAGGAATTAATAGCAAACCGTGGAGATATTTTAATGAGTGATTGGAAAGACGGCTCTGAGTATGTAGTGGCAACAAATGAATCTCGCGCTTTTGTTTTTGCTGAACCAAGAAAAATTGAAGATCCAGAGTCAACTGCAAAGTCGCTAGCCAGAATTTTAGGATATGAGATTACAGATGTTTTTGTGGAGCCTGAAGTTCAAGCACAGAGCGGCGGAATCTTTGATGGTTTGTTTACTGCAGATTTTCCAGATGAAGAAGGATCATCAGATCCTTCTATGGTAGACGATGAATCGCTAGAGCCCGAGGCGTCAGACTATGAACTTCTTTTAACGCGACTATCAAAAGAAAATGATCCTTACGAACCAGTCGCTCGCAATGTACCAGAGTCAACTTTAAATAAAATTTTAGATCTTAATTTAACTGGTATTTATCATGTTTTAGAAGGCGTGCGATCCTATCCGGAAGCAAATGTTGGTGGTCATGTTCTAGGATTTGTATCAAGAACAGATGAAGGCATGAATGGCCAATATGGCATTGAAGGATATTTTAATGATTTTCTTTCAGGCGCAAATGGATTTTTGGATATTGTGACAGATATTGGTGGAAGCTGGATTGGTGTTGGTAAGCGTGATTTTGATCCAGCTGTGGATGGGGGAGATATACTTTTAACAATTGATCGAACCATTCAATACACAGCTTGCAAAGCCTTAAGCGAGGGAGTTGAAAAATATGATGCAGATGGCGGAAGTGTGGTTGTGATGGATCCAAGCACTGGCCGTATTATTGCCATGTGCAATGCGCCTGACTTTGATCCAAATATTTACAATGAGGTTGAAAGTATTGAGATTTATAATAATGGATCGATTTTTGATGCCTATGAACCAGGATCTGTCTTTAAGCCAATTGTCATGGCGGCCGCCCTGGATATGGGAGCAGTTACTGCATCTGAAACATATGTTGATACTGGTGAAGAAAAAATCAATGAGTATACAATTCACAATTCAGATTTAAAAGCACACGGGGTTCAGACCATGACTGAGGTTTTGGAAAATTCACTTAATACTGGGATGATCTATGTAATGCGAAAAATGGGCGGGGAAGTAATGACGCATTATTTAGAAGATTTTGGTTTTGGCACTTTGTCAGGTATTGAGCTTGATAGTGAGGCGACCGGAACGCTGGCATCTTTAGCAAAAAATTCAGAGATTTATTATGCAACTGCTAGCTATGGACAAGGAATTACAGTCACACCATTACAAATTGCATCAGCCTATAGTGCCATGGCTAATGGTGGTTGGTTGATGCAACCATATATTGTCGAGGAAAAAAGATATACTGATGGCACAGTTGAGGACACTCAGCCGCGCAAAATTCGACAAGTGATTGATAGTAAGGCAGCAACAACTGTGGGTGCTATGATGGTTCAGGTGGTGGAAAATGGTCATGGTAGACTGGCGGCTGTTGATGGTTATTATGTTGCTGGAAAAACAGGAACTGCTCAGGTGGCGAAAAAAGATGCAAGTGGATATGAACAAGGAATAACAATTGGATCGTTTGCTGGCTTTGCTCCGGTTGAAGATCCAAGGTTTGTGATTGTCGTACGAATCGATCACCCAAGAACTACAGAATGGGGAGAAAGTACGGCTGCGCCAATTTTTGGAGAAATTGCTGAGTTTATTCTTGATTATCTAGAAATCCCACCAACGAGGTAGCGTCTTTCTACTTTTCGCTTTCTACTTTATACTATAATTAATATGAAAAATTTGATTATCTATCTACTCCGATCAAGGGCTAAGTCGATTTTGAGTAAGTTTAACCCAAAGATTGTGGCGATCACTGGGTCGGTTGGCAAGACATCAGCCAAAGAAGCGATTGCGCTTGTGTTGTCAGCTAAATATAAAGTTAGAACAGCAAAAAAAAATTACAATAATGAGTTTGGTGTACCATTGACGATTTTAGGGGAAAAAAGTCCAGGTAAAAACCCATTTGGCTGGCTCGCGCTTTTTTGGCGATCATATTGGGTTAAAGATTTTCCACAAGTCTTGGTTCTTGAGTATGGAATTGATAAGCCAGGGGATATGGATAAGCTTTGTGCGCTGGCCCGACCAAATGTTGCTGTTGTTACTGGAATCTCAACAGTTCACGCTGCAAATTTTCAAAGCGTGCATTCACTGGCTGGTGAAAAGGCAAAGTTGGCTCAATGCGTTTTGCAGGGTGGTTGTGTGATTTTAAATGAGGATGATGAGAAAGTCAGGGCTATGGAAGAAAATGCAAACGAGCGCGTGGTCAAGTACGGATCAAGGTCAATTGAAAACACATTTAATAACATGGAGTTGGAAACTCGAGTCGATGCGCATTTTTCTGTTGGCGAGACATTTATTGTCACTCGATCAGAGATAACTATCAGTGGTGAGGTTTATGGAACGCTGGAATTAAATAATATGATTGGCTATGCGCCGCTTATGTCAGCACTTTGTGCTTTAACGGTTGCGCGACAGATGGATGTTAATGTGACACTTGCAATGCAAAAAATAACAAAAGAGTTGTGCCCAGTTCCAGGCAGGTTAAATCCAATTGCCGGAATTAAAGGATCATTGATTATTGATGACTCATACAACGCAGCTCCGGCTGCCATGCAAAATGGACTTGAGGCCTTGCGCGCTTTTACATTACTTGAGGGCAAGGATCGAAAAATCGCCGCGCTTGGACAAATGGCAGAGCTTGGACAATATACTAAGCAGGAGCATCGTTTGATTGGTATGAAGGTTGCCGAGGTTGCTGATGTGTTTGTGGCTGTGGGGGAAAGTATGCGAGTTGCAGTCGAGGCGGCCGAGGAGGCCGGCATGTACAAAGAGGCGATCGAATGGTTTGCCACCAGCGAGGAAGCAGGTAGATATTTGGATCGCGAGATTCAAGAAGGGGATATTGTTTATGTTAAAGGATCCCAGTCATCACGCATGGAAAGAGTTGTGAAGGATTTGATGGCTGAACCATTACGCGCATCGGAGTTGTTGGTTCGTCAGGAAGAGAAATGGTTACGGCAATAGAGCCGATATATATATTGGAATTAAAAACAGATCACGCCCGGGCCTTCGAGGAAGCGCGGGCGTTTGAGTTACGGTTTTGACGGAGTCATGCCAGCGTTCTGCAGGATGAACAGCCCGGAATGTCCGTCACGGTGCAGGCGCATGACTTGCCAAGCCCTCGGCCTTTGTATTGCCACTTTGCAGAGCAGGAATGCAAAGAGCTCGGAAAGAGGATTCTGACATACCAGGACAGCGTTGAGAACATTGACCCTTTCTTTGGCCAAAATCGACATTAGGTCTTCTCGCTTCTGTGCCTGAATTTTCTCGTACCATCTTGGGTAGTGTTGCCTGAGGTACGAAATCAAGCTCAGCGTCTCTTTACCGGTCTGTCGTGAACGCTCCACATAGGTAGCGTAGCGATCAAGCTTGCTAAATCCCTTAGCGCTTGGCTCGTCTGACGGACTGCTCATGCGAGCGTCGCAGATGATTGTTCTGATTTGCCTTCCGCGCAGTTCGGCGATTGTGCTTGCGCAGTGCAAGCCGGCAGGGTTTGGCGGAAAGCATAGGCGAGTGATGTTGGTCGGAATGGATCTGACCAAATCAAACGCCGGAACTTTACGTTGTGTGGTCTGCCTGGGGCAGACTACCAGGTACACATTGGTGATCATGGTCGTCTCCTTAGGCAGTTGCAGGTTCTGCAATTATCTTTGCCCAGAAAATGATATTTGTCAACCAAAAAGACCAGTAAATTAGTATAAAACATGTTGCGCAATAATAATAATATTATTTCATCCAAAAAAAAGACCGGGTTACCCCGGTCTTTTGGAAGGTTCGACTTTCGTGTTGGTTTGGTTTTACTCTTTCATTAATCTTTTTGGCAACGGTCTTTTGCGACGGACTCCGTATTTTTCTACTCGGTGTTCAATGAAAGTTACAATCTTGGCCGCCACATCAACTCCTGATCCTTTGCTAATTCCTTCAATTCCAGGATTTGAGTTTACCTCAATCACTTTTGGTCCTTTGTGCGTGCGCAAAATATCTACTCCGGAAATATCAAGCCCCATTACTTGTGACGCTTTAATGGCTATTCGTTTTTCTTCATCACTTAAATCAGCTACTTGAACGCTACCGCCTTGATGAAAGTTTGCTCGAAATTCTCCGCTTTTAGCAACTCTCATCATTGTTGCTACCACTTTTTTTCCAAGCACGAAAACTCGAAGGTCGCATCCTTTTGCTTCTTGAATATATTCTTGCAATGACACCGGACCTTTTTCCTTGGCGATTAGATATTCAACAATTGGTTTTAATGATCGCTTTGATTCGGCAATAAACACGCCTTTGCCATGGGTGCCAAAGATGACTTTGATGATGACTGGAAAAAGAAACTCTTCTGATGCTTGTGCGAGAAGTTGTGGATCGCGGACAACCAGAGTTTTTGGAACAGGGACACCGAAATGATCAAGCATTTGCAAGGTACGGATTTTGTTTTTCGCACGGAATACGCCAATGTATCCATTTAAAACATAAAATCCAGCTAGCTGGAATTGTTTGATAATTGATGCATTAATGCTTGGATCTTGTGTAAAGCCTGGGCGGACAACAATAACATCGTATTTTTTTGGATCTATGGCAATTCCTTGGTAAGTTATTTTTTTCCCGTTACCAAATTCAAGTCCAACATAAGGGCTGTAAAAAACTTTGACTTTATGTCCGCGAGATTTTGCTTCGCGAATGATTCGCTTTGTTCCGATCGCTAATTTTTTTGGACCAGCTACAAAGCTCAATATCCCGATTCTCATAATAATTATTTATGAGTGAAATAAATGGTAAGGTTTTTAACCTCGGCATTCTATGCTGATAATGTCAGTTGGTCAAGAAGCATTGGTTTGTTTGGAAAGGAATTCATTTAAAGCCTTAATAATCACTTCTTTTTCCGTTGCTGTCATTATAGCTTGTTTGTATTGTTTAAAGCCATCAACACCTTTGAAATACCAACCAAGATGCTTGCGGAATGTGGAAATGGAAGATTCTCCGTAGTGTTCAAGATGAGTTTCAAGATGTTCGATGACAGTTTTGATTTTTTCTTCAAGAGTTGGATATGTGACTTCAATGTCGGCTAGATGTTGTTCGATTTGGGCAAAGATCCATGGGTTTCCCAAGGCACCGCGAGCAATCAAGGCGCCGTCACATTTTGTATCATCCAGAGCCTGAAAATAATTTTGCCAAGTAAAAATGTCGCCATTATATAAAATTGGAATTGACGAATTTGCTTTGACCTGGGCAACTACTTTGCGATTGGCAACTCCAGAGTATGCTTGCTTTTGCGTTCGACCATGAACAGTAATCATATCTGCGCCAGCGTTTTCGATGACTTTGGCAAATTCAATACATTCTTCATGAGATGACCAGCCGGCCCGAATTTTTACAGAAACCGGAACATTAACAGCTGACTTCACAGATTGAACTATTTTTGCAGCCAGCCCTGGATCTTTCATTAAGGCCGCGCCATTGAAGTTGTTAATCATTTTATAAACCGGACAGCCCATGTTGATATCAATAGCATCAGGGGCGAGTCTTTTGATCAGGCCCCCCTCCTTTTCCAAGGAGGGGTGGGGGGTGGTTGCTGTAGCTTCCATAATAATCCTTGATGATTTCCCCATTGTTTCTGGATTGGCGCCAAATATTTGTTGAACTATCGGTCGTTCGATTGGATCAATACCGGTCATGATCATTGTTTTCTCATTGCCTCGAACAATAGCTTCGCTGGAAACCATCTCTCGAAAAACAATTAATCTTGAATCAGACACAGATTGTAAAACAGTTTTGCGAATTATTTTGCAAAACGGGGTATCTGTCATATCAGCCATGGGAGAAAGTCCAAGGATCGGTCTTTGTTGATTTTGCCAGTTGAAATACATAAGGCATGAGTGTAATCGGGAACGAAGTTTTTGTCACTCTTTTGCGGGAATGACAAGCGAACCTGAGCTAATAATGTGACACCATGTGCAATCACTTGGTATTATACACCTATATGAAATTAACATTTTGTGGTGGGGTTCGAGGTGTGACTGGTTCTTGCTATTTGCTTGAGACAAAAGCTCATAAAATTCTGATTGATTGTGGAATGTTCCAGGGAGACCATGCGCTTGAGTATAGCCAAGAGCCATTTGATTTTGATCCTAAGAAAATTGATGCAGTTATTTTAACTCATGCTCACTACGATCATTGTGGTCGCTTGCCAATGTTGTCAAAACAAGGATTTACTGGTTTGATTTTTTGCACGCCACCAACCAAGTCGCTGACCAGTATTGTTTTGCAAGACGCCCAGCATTTGATGGCAGACAATAATCACCGCATGGACACTCCGATTTTGTTTGACATGGCTGATGTAAAAAATGTGGATGATTTGATTAATACGATGAATTATCACACTCAGTTTGAGATAATTCCAGGCGTGAATGTTATGTTACATGACGCCGGACATATTTTAGGCTCCGCGTTTGTTGTTGTTGATATTGATGCTAAGCATACAGCCGACTCGAAGGCCCGTAGAATTGTGTTTAGTGGAGACATTGGTAATGACAAAGTTCCAATATTGCCACAGACAGAAAGCATTAGTAATGCTGACATTGTCATTTGTGAATCAACCTATGGCGATCGCGAACATGAGCCAGTTGATACTCGTATGACAAAACTGCGTGACATGATCAAGGATGTGGTTGGCGACAATGGTACTTTGCTTATCCCTGCGTTTTCCATTGAGCGAACACAGGAATTACTTTATGAACTGGATAGAATGATTGATGACAAGGCAATACCAAATTGCCCAATTTACTTAGATAGCCCGCTTTCCATTAAAGCCACGGAGATTTATAGGGAGTTTTCTCAATATCTTCGTTTTGATCGGGATATTTTTACCAGTCCCGATCGTGATTTTTTCAGTTTTCCAAATTTGCATGTGACCCTCACTGTTGACGCATCAAAGTCAATCAATGAAGATTCTGGGCCAAAGATTATTGTGGCCGGCGCTGGCATGATCAACGGTGGCAGAATTTTGCATCACCTAAAGCGATACATTGAGGACTCAAGGTCAGGCATTCTTATTATCGGCTATCAGGCAGAAGGAACGCTTGGCAGAAAGATTTTTGACGGGCAGAAAAAAGTTCATATTTACCACGACCCCTTCGAAGTGCGGGCTAAAGTTTCCGCTATTGGAGCCTTTTCTGCTCATGGCGACCGCAAGAAATTAAAGCAATGGCTGGCAACTTGCTCAGAGCCAATCGGGCAGATTTTCTTGGTGCATGGCGACACTGATGTGAAAGAGAATTTCAAAATATATTTAGGAAAAGAACTGGCAACAAATATAGAAATCCCAAAGTATTGGCAGAGTTTTGAGTGGTAGGGTTGACTTTTCTGACATTTTAGGGCATATTTTGCCCACCCCCAACCGCACTAGGAGGTGCAATTGTGTCAGACATCAATCCCAAGTACAGGCAAGCGCTCGAGCATGCGGGCACAGCAGTGGCCGTGGCTTACGAAGCTGGAACCCGTGGCAATGAGCTGGCAGCGCGTGCGCTCGACAAGCTCGCCGAACACGGTATCCGGGTCGTTGGTCGCAAGGCCACTGTCAGGCTGAGCGATCGTCGAGCTGATGGGTCATTTGTCATGCAGATTCTCGGCACCGAGATGGGTGATCTCGTTGAGGTCACCCTTGTGCCCAGGCTGGATGCCTAGTTGCCTGTTCCATCGTCACCGCCACGGTTCCGTGGCGGTGAAATCGTCTTCACATCGGGAGAATCGATGAATACTCCGGAAATCGTTTCGCCCCGCCCCAACTGGAGCGGGGTTGGTGCTTTTAAACCGAAGATAGACTTTTGTATCACTTTTTCCTAAATTAGTTGGTAAACCCGATCCAGTCGTAAAATTCTTTTTCTGATGATTGGCTTGGGTTAAAGTCGATAAACTCTGTTGCGTATGGTGCAAGCGTGCTCATGCGGATTGCTTGGGTATTCAAAGCTCGACTTTGCTCATCGTAACAGACGCTCACTGGTCCATTGAGTGGCGCGACTTCAATTTCATTAAGCCAGCTGTAATGTACAATGCTGGCTCGAGCATCAGATTCGAGCTTCACATCAACTTCACGAATCGAAATATTTGATTGACCTGTAACAACAATTCGACCTTGGATGAGTTGAAGATCAAGATTGCCTGCACGGCCGTTAGCAAGTTTTAGTTCTGTGTTTTTTGCCAAGTAAATTGTTGTGTTAGAAATTTTGAAGCTTGCGTATTGATCAAGTGTGGTCATTATTTCACCGCGTTTAATGATTTCTCCAGACTCGATATTTACAGCTGACATGTGTGTTTCGGTTGCGACGCGATTGTATACTAGTAGCCCACTTGCGATCGCAATAATTGAAATAATTAAAATTTTGTTAAGTGTGATAAACTTACAGATGTTCATAGATAGATATATTCTATCGGATTTAATAAATAAGATCGAATTCTATGGCTTTACTTGAGTTTTACGGCGAAGGTTGTCCACATTGCACACTTATGAAACCGCTTGTTGAAAGGTTGGCAAAAGAAGAGGGCGTACAGGTTGAGGTGATGGAGATATGGGAAAATAAGGAGAATGCAAAGAAAAAAGATGAGTACGACACCGGCGCCTGTGGTGGAGTTCCATTTTTTATTAACACAGAAACAAAAGTCACAATCTGCGGATCAACCGATTACGAAGCTTTGAAAAAGTGGGCCTTGTCCTAAGCTATTCCGGCGCAAGGAGAAATATTCGAAAATCAAAAGAGATGCATTATTGCATCTCTTTTTTGTCTTGTTAAAATCTTTCCACCCAGTGAGTGTCAATTTCTACATTTAGCTCTAGATATATTTTTTTGCCCGTGACTGCTTCGAGTTCGTTTCTAGTTGATTGGCTGATTTCCTTGATACCTCGTGCACCTTGGCCGATTATCATTCTTTTGTATCTTTCTTGAGATGTCAGAACATCGGCACGAATATAGATTACTCCGTTTTTTCTTTCTTCGATCTCATGAACAACCACATGAACCGAGTAAGGAACTTCTTCGCGCAAACGGAGGAAAAGTTTTTCCCGAATTAGTTCAGCGATTCTTTCTTTTTGTCCAAGGTTTGAAATTTCAGTTGGCCCGTAGTATGCCTCACCTTCAGGCAGATTATCAAAGATCCAGTTTTTAAGAAGATCAAGATTTGTTCCTTGCAAAGCAGAGAGCTCAATAACTGCGTCGAAATGTTCATCAAAAAGATCGCGGTAAAAATCAATGTTTCTTTGGGCAGATCGCTCATCAACTTTGTTGATGATGAGTAATTTTGGTTTATCAATGTGCTCAATCATTTTTAGAGTCTGTCTTTCCTCATTGCCGATTTCCCGAGTTGGATCAACAACATAGAGGATCACATCAATGTCTCTAAGAGATTCTTTTACAGACGCAAGAAGTTTTTTTGTTAACTCGTCCTTTGCCTTTTGCATTACCCCTGGCGTATCCACAAAAACGATTTGACCTCGATGGTCATGCACAACGCCCTGCAAAGGCACGCGGGTTGTTTGTGGTTTGGGAGTAGTTATTGCAACTTTTGTACCAACCAGCGAGTTTAACAATGTTGATTTACCAACATTAGATCGCCCAATTAGCACAGCAAAACCGGATTTAAATGATTCTTGATTCATATTGATTTGTATTATAGGGATTCGGGCAGAAAGCACAAGCGTCCTGCTATGGGCAGGACGCAATGAGCAGCATATCATATTGTTCGAGTCAATTATGTGAGGATCGAGCGGGGAGTTGGACTCTGGGGAGTTGAATTCCGTGGTATTGTCGGACTTCGGGCTTTGATTTGTTATCCAGACCTAGGGTTTTCAAAAATGCCAAATTCGGATATACTCCCGCCAAACTTATTCATAAGTATCTTATGACAAACAAATTTCGTTCGTGGATTTATAGCTTATCTTTTATTGGCCTTATCGCTGGTGGAGTCGTTGCGGCCTCTGGTACGGCAACAGAAGGTGGGCACGGGGCGAGCATTGCCCTCACATTCCTTTGGATCGCTGTTATCCTAATCGCTGCCAAGTTTGGTGGACTGGTGGAGAAACTTGGTCAGCCAGCAGTACTTGGTGAGCTTGTTATTGGTGTAATTCTTGGAAACTTGGCCCTTGTTGGCCTTCATACATTTGAACCGATTCTTGAAGATGGGATTATTAAATTTTTGGCAGAGCTCGGAGTTGTAATTCTTTTGTTCCAAATTGGACTTGAGTCAAACATAAAGCAGATGAGAGAAGTTGGATTGTCTGCTTTTTTGGTAGCTGTAGTTGGGGTGGTTTTACCATTTGTGCTGGGAACTTATGTTGTTGGCCCATGGATCATGCCCGGCCTTGATCCAAATGCTTACTTATTTTTGGGAGCGGCCTTAACCGCAACTTCAGTGGGAATTACTGCTCGAGTATTTAAAGATCTAGGAAAATTACATATTCCCGAAGCGCAAATCGTTTTGGGCGCAGCTGTGATTGATGATGTACTTGGACTTGTGATTTTGGCAGTAGTATCGGCCATTGTGACAGTTGGAGCAGTGAGTTTGGGAATGATTGGTTGGATTTTAGCCAAGGCAATTTTGTTCTTGGTTGGATCGATTGTAATTGGGCAATTGTTAGCTCCATGGCTGGGACGAATGTTTGCCAAGATTCAAACAGGGATCGGCATGAAGTTCACGCTTGCCATCATAGTTTGTTTGCTGTTTGCATACTTAGCGCAGATGATCGGGTTGGCCGCCATTGTGGGAGCGTTTGCCGCTGGTTTGATTCTTGATCCTGTTCATTTCCGATATTTTAAGGATGCAAAAATTGTGCACGATGTTAAACAGGCGCTCAAGGATGCCGATGCCTCAAACGAGGCGATCAAGCAGGTTAATCATGCCATTGAAGAACATTCACATCGTCATATTGAAGATCTAATTGAACCGCTAGCATTTTTCCTTGTTCCCATCTTCTTTGTGCTAACTGGAATGGAAGTTAAGCTTGACTCATTGTTTGATGGCAGAGTTTTGTTAGTTGCTCTTGCTATCACGCTTGTAGCTATCGTGGGAAAGATTTTAGCCGGAGCTGCCGCCGGCAAAGTAAACAAACTTTTAGTAGGTTGCGGAATGATCCCGCGAGGCGAGGTTGGACTTATCTTTGCTTCAATCGGTAAAGGACTGGGAGTAATCAACGACGAGCTTTTCTCAGTGATCGTTATTATGGTGATCCTAACAACTTTGCTTACGCCACCGATTTTGAGTGTGATGTTGAAGAAGTATAAGGAATAGTAGAGAAAAATCTAAAGCAAAAAGAAAACAGCAACCCATTCCTCGCTAAAGCTCGGAATGGGTTTTTATAATACGCAAGGCAATTTAAGCGGTTAAGCACAACGACCACCCGGGTGTTACCGTTAAATTTTGGGTGCTTTTAAACCACAAATTTCAGGCCAAGTCGCCTGTTTTTTGATACTCATTTGGAGTGAGGATTTGCCGTTCAAATGCTTGAATTTGGGACCGCAGTCAGTGAAGGGTTTTGTTCGTCTTCTGATGACCAGACCGTTCAGCCAAAGATTGGCATTGTCTTGATTTTTAAAACCCTTGAGAGCCCGAAGCCTGATGTTGAAATGAGAGTTGAAGAGTTCAATCAAGTTGGTGTTGTTTGGACAGTCAGGGAAATTTTTATAAGCAAATAATTCTTTTCTTCTCTGGTCTATTTCTAAAACAATATTTTGTCTAATGGGAATATCTTCGCATCGTTTAAACCAAACATGACGAAGAACTTCGTTTAATTTTTTATCGTCTTCATATTCATCGAAGACATATTTTTTTAATGAATTGAAAAAGTGACGATGGGTTGGGTCTGTTCTAATGTTTAAATTCTTTCTAATGTTCTCTAGATAATGATTTAGGCAAAGCTGGTTTTGTATGTCTGGATAGATCTGTTTTAAGGCCAAAGGAAGCGAAGAACGGTCATCGGAGACAACAATTTTTAGTGGATAGTTTAGTTGTTTTAATTTGTTAAAAATTTTAAGGAAAGCTTCCTCGCTTTCTGATCGAGCTAAAATACCGAACAGAATATCGTGAGTTTCATAATCGATGAGATAGATAAAAGGTATTCTTTCTTTATAACCACGCACTTTAACATACTTGCCATCGATAATTAAAATACCCGACGAGTATTCACAACACTCTTGGGTTAGCTCAAAACAATCTGGCAGAGATTCTAATTCTTCAAGGACTCGATTAAATGCTTGAGCGCCAGACAAACCATTTTCATCACCAAGTTTTCTGAAAGGAACACCATCGATATTTGTTACCCAAAAAACTTTTTCCAAAGCCGTGTGACTAACAGAAAAAGAGCTTTTACAGCTCTTGCAAAAATATCTATTTATTCCTCTTCGACTTCCTTTCTTAATTGTTTCAACACTCTTACATTTTGGACAGAATGGACAGTGTTTTTTTGACCATAATAACGACTTTAACTAGTTAAACATCTAAATCTTAGCAAACTTTACAGAAAAAATCACCTTTTCAAGCACCCAAAATTTAACGGTATCCACCCGGGTGAGGGGTGGTCGCAGAAGATGGGTCAGTGGACCTCGAGCGGATCATGCCACTTTGTAACCATGGTCGAGCAACTCCTGCGCCTCGTAGGCGCTTGGGGGCTCGGGGAAGATGTTGTCGATCACCCAAGGCTCGATGCCAGCATTGAGGCATCGAGCCTTGGCTTCCTCGACATCATTTCCGCGATTGACGCGGGCCTGCGTGGGCAAGCCCAGCATGAGCACCTCGAGCCAGCAGCCGAAACGATCGGTCAGAGGCCGGAGGATGCCACAGCGGCGCAGGGCGACGAGCTTGTAGATCGCGTCGTAGGCGACTTGACTCTGGATCCTGCCGGCAAGGCCGTGCTGGATCATGCGGATTTCCATGGAGGGTCGGAGGTCGAAGTCGAGCGGGGAACGGTACATTTCTTGTCCAGTGCGCTATTTAAGCGCGGTTGAAGTGCGCAATTTTTTTATCACAAAATTACGAATTTGTCCATAAGGCACCCACCCCGACGCCAGGGATGCGACAAGTCCTTGATTGGGACAACGACTTTTATTGATTATTTTAGTTCGAGTCGAGTTACTAACTCAACATGCGGTGTATGCGGGAACATGTCGATGGCGCGCATGGCAGTCACTTTGTAAAATTCTTGGAGCATAATTAGCTCGCGGGCGAAGTTTTTATAGTTACAGGAAACATACACAATAGTTTGGGGCCTAGCTTTTATGATGTCTTGCAAAGCCTTGTCGTGCATACCACTGCGAGGTGGGTCGAGGATGACGATGTCAGGATTTAATTTTTTCCAATCAAATTCCTCAGTTTTAGCATCGTGAAACTCAATTCCAACATTATTAAGCTTTGCGTTCTGGCGGGCATCGACGATTGCCTCGGGTACAAGCTCGACTCCGATGGTTTTTTTAGCCTTGCCTGCAAAGCTGATGGCAAAAAATCCTGTTCCACAATAAAGGTCAAGTACTGTCTTTCCGGAAACATCGCCAGCAAACTCTTGAACTGTTTGCAAAAGCAGTGGGGCAGTGCTGGAGTTTGTTTGAAAAAATGCGTTTGGGGAGATTGTGTATCGAAGTCCGTTAATCTCTTCTTCGATCGACCCGTTTCCGATTATTGCTTTAAGTTCATCACCAAAAGAGACATCAGAGATTGTGTGATTTATTGACCATATCAGTGTAGTCGGGTGTGTTTGTTGTCCAAGTGTTTCAATAGCCGACCTGGCTTGATTCTTTTCTGATTCATCCGTGGGGGCGCTGGTAATTATGTTAATCATTGTTTGACCGGTGGACGCGCATCTAATTGAGCCGTAGCGAAGCAGTCCGGTGTGGGCTTTTCGATCAAAGTATGAAAGTCCGGCAGTTTGCGCCCAAGATCGAACTTTGTAAAAAAGCTCATCGATTTTCTCGTCAGCAATAAAGCAAGGGTGATTATCAATCACGCGCCACCATTTACCTTTTTCCCGCAGTCCCACCTTTCCTTGAAAATCAATAACAAAATCCATGCGATTGCGATAATGCTCAGCTTTAGCTGACGGCAGGATCTCTGTACACCGAAGCGGATTCCCACCCACGCTTAGTTTTTTTAATTTAAAACTTCCATTAATATCAGAAAGCTTTTGCTCAAGCTGTTTTTCGTATGGAATATGCGACCACCCGCATGATCCGCACAAGTCTTTATTTGGACATGGCATAGTGGGGAAAGTATAGGGGAAAATGGGGAAAGTTACAAAATGGTATAACCATTTTGTCGTCCCGGCCAGAGAGCCAAGATCCATCGTATTCGGACTTGGCCTGTGGATAAAGATCGGATTTCTGTTTACAAAAAGCAAGATCCGCCACGATGCGCTCGCGGCGGAAGGGGTATAAAGTCAGACAGACCAGTCTCGGTCACATTGACATCGGGCTGTGCCAGCCTGAGAGCTGGCCGATGCTGGAGATTACGGCCATCGGCCGGCGGTACAGCGTGCTGTACACAGCCCAGGCTCGGCGACCCACCCATCCGAAGCGGGAGAAGTTGCTGAGGAATTGGTCGAGGTCGCCGAAGGTCAAGACGCCTGCGGGGATCAAGCTTCCGTCATGGTTGCTGATGCTGATCCACCGTTGACCGTTCATGTCGGTGGTCAGTTCGACGTCGATGGGCGCAGAGAACTGCTCTAGCATCAGCTCGCCGATCTTACCGTCGAGCGTGGGGAGCTTGTCTTTGGGCCTAGCCTCGATGAGCTCGACATCGATGACCCGCACACCGCGGGTGGCGGTGACCTGGGTGATGATGTTGCCATCTGTGACTTCGTAGCCATCTTTCACCAGTTTCTTGCACGCAATGAGGTGCTCCGACCTGGTGATAGGCGGTTTGAACTGCGCGATCATGGGCACAAAGTGCCGACCGCGTGGCGTGCGAACATGGAACTTTCCAGTCATGTTTCCCTCCAGGGGAGCGGTGCGGGAATGCACACAAAGACATTAATTGATATTTGCAAATAAATCAAATTTATCCACACATCTTCGCTTGATTTCGCTGGATCCCCGCTCTTTGGTTGTGATGACAAAATGGTATAACCATTTTGTCACTTTCCCCTTTCTACTTTATACTACCTATATGATCATAATTGCTCACAACATCCGCAGTTTGCATAATATTGGCTCGATTTTTCGAAATGCTGCTGCGTTTGGGGTGGAAAAATTATATTTAACTGGGTTTACTGCTGTGCCACCGCGCAAGGAAATTGCTAAGGTGGCTTTGGGTGCTCAGGACTTGGTTGCTTGGGAGCAGGGAAGTATTGGGTTAGTAATTTCGAGCCTTAAAGATCAAGGTTATCAAGTCATTGGGCTGGAGACTGGAAAAGATGCCAAAGATATTGCCAGCATTAAGAAGTCTAAAATCGCACTTGTGCTGGGGAATGAAGTTGAAGGAATCGATCCTGAGACTTTGAAGATGCTCGATGCCATTGTCGAAATCCCCATGGATAAAAAACGCTCACTCAATGTCTCAGTCGCCAGCGGAGTGGCAATGTATGTGTTGGGTAAAGAAGGTAGAAGTTAGGTAGCAGATCCTAGACAACACAACAATTCTTTCAATTTCCATATTTCTCTCACCCCTATGCCGCCATTCTCAATTGTTATTATTACTAAAAATGAGGAAGAGTATCTTCCAATTCTTTTGGAGTCAATCAAGTATCAGACTTTACAACCACATGAGATTATCGTAGCTGACGCAGGGTCAACTGACGCAACTCCGCAGATTGCACAGAAGTATGGTGCTCGGTTAATACCAGGCGGAATGCCTTCAAAAGGTCGCAATGCCGGCGCACAGGCATCAACTACTGATAATTTACTTTTTCTTGACTCTGATGTGGAGCTTAAGGATCCAAAGTTTTTAGAAAAGGCTTGGCAAGATTTTCATGAACAAGAATTTGATGTGGCTACGGTTGATGTTGATCCAAAAAGTTCAAATTGGTGGGACTGGTTGTCACACAAACTTTACAATCGTTATGTCCGGCTTTGGGGAGCAAGGCATCCTCATGCACCAGGGTTTTGCATTTTAGCCAGGAAGAAAATGCATGAAAGATCCGGTGGTTTTGATGAGTTGATTGTTTTTTGTGAGGATCATGAATATGCTCACAGGGCAGTCAAAAAGCATGGTGCAAAGTTTGGATTTATAAAAAATGTATCAGTCCCGGTTTCTGTCCGTCGCATGGACCGTGATGGAAGACTAAACATTGCGGTAAAATATTTGTTGGGCGAGCTTCACTTTTTATTCCTAGGTCCAATACGAGACGAAAAATTCAAATACACATTTGGTTATGAAAAACACAAAAGAGAAAAATAGATTGTTTGATCCACAAGTCGTCGATCATGCTGAGGTCTTAAGTAAGTTGGTGGTTGAGAGTTCGCCCCGTCGAATTTTTCTTTTATTAATTTTCATCTCAAGTGTTATCGCTACTCTTGGACTTTTAAACGACAGTGCGGCAGTTGTTATTAGTGCTATGTTGGTAGCTCCACTATTGTAGCCAATTCCGGGATTGATCTTTGGAGATCGGATCTTGGAAGGCTGGATTACTATCGTCGAAGTGGGGAATTAGTTTTTTCATCTCGACTTCTATATTCCCATCTCGACGCCCAGTCCATCTTCGCATAAAGCTTCAATGGATCCTTCGTAACTTTAGTGAAGAAGGAGAGGGATCTTCTCGGATGAAGGTTGAAAATGTTTAAGATGTTTACTTCGGAATAAACACTTTCAACAATTTCATCAACAATTTCAACAATTTAAACATTTCAAATTTGTGTTATAATATCCTCATCATTCATAGGAGGAAAACATGGCGCGTAAAGAAGTTAAGAACAAAGGTCTTTCATGGCATCATGTGTCTGCATATACAGATGCCGATTTAGAATTTTTACAAAAGAACTTTAAGTTTCATCCGCTCGATTTTGATGATCTTAGAAACTTTACTGAATTACCAAAACTTGATGTTTATAAACATTATATTTTTGCTATTTTTTCAATCCCATACTTTAACGCTGAAACAAAGAGAGTAGAAAAATCAGATGTTGGGTTTTTTGTGGGTGATGACTATGTTGTTACTGTAACGCGCGAAAAGCTTGATGTGATTGATAGATATTTTTCTCGTGTATCCCGAAGTATTGGCTTAAAGCGAGATGTGCTAAGTAAGTCGGCTGGATATTTTGTATACAAACTTTTGGATTATGCATTCCGGGATGCAAAGTCTGTTTTACAGGTTTTAGTCCGTGATACAACCTCTATTGAGGAAGAACTGCAAGAGTTTCATAATAAAGAAACAACTCGTAAGTTGGGAAGTCTGCGACGCAATCTCTTATTTATGCGCCATGTAGTTGACCCTCAGCGAATTATAATTTCTCAATTAATAAATACAAGAATATCTTTTATTCCTACAGATTTGAATGTTTATTTTGATGATCTTAAAGATACGCTCGACGGCATGTGGGTTGTGGCAGATAACCTAAAAAATATTATTGATGGTCTTTTTGATGTTAACGAAGCTCTGCTTACACATAGAACAAACGAGATTATCCGCATGCTCACGGTCATTTCTGTAATTTTAATGCCACCAACCCTAATTGCTAGTTACTATGGAATGAATGTCCAAGATTTGCCATACGATCATGATATTGGAATTGTTTCAGCAGTTATTGCTGCGTCTTTGATTGGATTCTGGATTTTAGTTTGGTGGATCGACAAACGAAAGTAGAAAGGGAAAATGGGAAGTTTAAATTAGAAGGGAGGAGTGAGACTGTCGACCGCGTACTGTTCATTGCGCGTTGAGTACTTTTTATCAACTTTATATTTTGAGCTTTAAGCTTCCACTATTTTATAAAACATATGCGTCCAATATCGGTCGATATTATCCCTTCCCGTGTCTATCTGTCAGAAAAAGATCAGATAGCACTTTTTGGTTCAGGATATGCGATGACTATTGTTGGCGACCTCTCGCCAACTGGTCAGTATGTTTGTGAAGAAACAGTTGAAGTTTTCGGAAAACTAAAAAGGGGGTTGAAGTTGCGAGTACTTGGTCCTGTTTGGGAGCAAAGTCATGTAGAGGTAAGCAGTGTGGAAGCAGCTTATTTAGGTTTTGATCAAAAAGAGGTAAAATCTGGTGACTTGGCTCAGGCTAAGTCTTGTCGATTGGTTGGTCCAAATGGTGAGGTTGAACTTACCCAGGGCGTTATTGTGCCAAAGCCAAATTTACTTTGTAACCCGCAGGAAGCAGAGGAAATGTATATTAAAAATGGACAGCATATTTCCATGGAGATTCTCACGCAGACCCCGCAGGTATTGGATAATATAGTTGTTAGGGTTCATCCAACATTTCAATTAAGATTAGAATTAAGCGCTGATTACGCTCGCGAGCTGTGGATAACAAAAAGTGTCCATGCTCGATTACAAGATTGAGATATGAAAAAATTGATATTCTTTCTGCTGGCTTTGACAGTTATTTGTCCGAGTTTTACACACGCGTCCACATCAGACATGTCGATTAAATCATCTGATATTCGTTTTTCTAATGATACTTTTGTTGCCGGGGAAACAGTGCGGATTTACATTCGAGTGCGAAATTTAGGAGACACAGATATTTCTGGCTACATTGGATTTTATAGCGGTAGTGAGTTGATAAACTCCAGCCAGGTGGTTACGCTGGTAGCTGATGGCGCTTATGAAGAAGTATGGGTTGATTATACAATTCCACATTCACCAAGTTTTAATATTCGAGCTTTAGTAAAAGGCACAAGTCCGCAGGATACCAATAGCTCAAATGATGAGATATTAACTCCATTGTATTCAATTATTGTTGATGATGACGGTGATGGTGTTGATGATGAGACAGATAATTGTTTGAATGTTTCAAATACCTCGCAGACTGATACTGACGGTGATGGTGCAGGTGACGCCTGTGATAGTGACGATGATAATGATCGTTTGTCAGACTCTGTGGAAGATGAGCTTGGAACAGATCCGATAGATTCTGATACAGATAATGATGGTTATTCAGACGCTGACGATAAGTATCCATTGGATAGTTCCAAACATGAAGAAGTTGTTGTGCTTGATCTTATTCCAGTTTTAGTTCAAGAAGTAATTCCTGAATTGTTTAATGATGATCAAGATTCAGGTAATGGGGCAGATCAAATAGAGGAGGAGTCAGAACTTCAAGCACAAGATCAAGATTTAGAATCTCAAACTGCCTTGGAGAGATCATCAGGTTCTGTGCTACATGTTTCGCCTAATGCTTCCTTTGTTTATACGCGGGAAAATTGGAAAACATACGCATTTCAATCACTAGCCCACTTATCTACATATTCAGTTCTATCTTGGGATTTTAGCGATGGGTCATTATCAAGTTTGGAAAGTGTGTCGCATGAGTTTCCTTCTTACGGTACATATCAAGTGACTTTACGCTTAACTGACGAACAAGGAGTTATACATGAGGATATCCAAGAATTAACAATTTCCTTTTTCCATCTTTCCAATCCTTTTGTGCAAATTATTCTCGGACTGTTAATGGTTTTGCTTATTGTATCGATTTTTACTACAGTTAGGACGCGTGTGGGAAAAGAGGCAGGTAATAAAGAAGAAATAAGGAATGAGGTTATGGAAGTTAAGGCAGTAAAGAAGATTAAGTCAGTTGCAAAGAAAAAGACAAAAACAAAAAAGTAAAACATGATCCCTTGGTTTAAAAGAAGGTCTGAAACAATCACGAGCGCAGCAGCTATTGTTGCCTCGTTTTCTATTCTTTCAAGAGTAGTTGGGTTTGTTCGTGATCGTATTTTGGCAGGAGAGTTTGGAGCAGGGGATACGCTTGATGTGTATTTCGCAGCTTTCCGAATTCCGGATTTGCTTTTTCAGCTAATGGTTGTTGGTGCATTGTCCGCAAGTTTTATCCCGCTTTTTACCAAGCATTTAAAAGATAAGTCAGATGGTAAAGAATGGGAACTTACCAATAAAATTTTAAATTTAGTTGCTTTGGCTTTTGGATTGATGATCCTGTTGGCCATTGCGTTTATCGAACCACTTTCCAGTATTGTTGCCCCAGGATTTGATGCTGGCAAATTAGATTCATTGGTTTCCATGGCTAGGATAATGTTTGGGGCTCAATTTATTTTGGCAATCTCCATGGTGTTTGGTTCAGTGTTGCAAGGAGTGAGAAACTTTTTTATTTTTTCTCTGGCCCCAATATTTTATAATGTTGGTATAATTGCTGGCGCAGTTTTCTTTGTGCCATTAATGGGTGATATCGGACTTGCTTGGGGAGTTGTTTTTGGTGCATTTTTGCATTTTGTTTTGCAATACATTGGCGTCAAATCCTTAGGATACGCATATCGTCCAATTTTTATTTTGAAAGATAAAGATGTTTTATTCACTATTAAACATATGGTGCCGCGCGTGCTTGGTTTGGCAGTAAATCAGTTGAACTTTTTGTTAATGACAATTATTGCCTCTACCTTGGCAGTGGGGTCAATTACAATTTTACAATTTGCTTACAACTTAAACTTCTTTGCCGTGGGAATAATCGGCGTGTCATATGCAGTGGCATCGTTTCCGTCCCTGTGCGAGCTCTATAACAAGGGGAAGAAAAAAGAAATGGTGGAAACATTTTCGCGCACAACCAGACAAATGCTCTTATTCTTAGTCCCAGCCACGATCTTGTTTTTAATGCTGCGTGCACAAGTTGTTCGTTTGGTGGTTGGCGCCGGAGCTTTTGATTGGGATGCTACTATTTTAACAGCAAATACTTTGGGATTTTTTGTATTAACCCTAGCGCCACAGTCAATTGTTTATCTTTTAGTACGCATGTATTTTGCTCAAGAAAACACCAAAGCTCCATTTATTTTTGGTTCAATTTCAGCCATGGTCTTTGCCATAACAGCAATGTTAACAACGCAAGTCTATGGGGTGCTTGGACTGGGTGTTGCTTATTCTTTATCAGTTATTGTTCAGTTTATTCTATTATGGACATCGCTTCGTATGAGAATGGGAAGCTTAGAAGAGAAAAAGATAATGTCAGCACTTTGGAAAATGATTGTGGCTGGTTCTTTGTGTGCGTTTAGTGTGCAGGGAATGAAATATCTAATTGGTGGCTGGCTGGGGCTGGAAACATTTTGGTCAGTATTTGCTCAATTGATTATTGCTGGTGGAATTGGTGGATTGGTTTATGTTCTTAGTGCCTACGCCTTTGATTGTGAGGAAATGCGGGCATTTGTTTTTGGAATAAAAAGGAAGTTTCTTAAAGCATCAAAGCCGCAGGAAACCATTGCGCCCCAGCTATAATCGATTGACAAAAAGCCTTATTTTTGCTATTTTTTAATTGAAGACGCCCGTTTAAATAGCGCTAGAACATGTTTATAAGGATATACTTGGCAACTCTCTCGCCAAATACTTCCTCTCTTTGAACATTGTTCTAGTGCTATTCAAGCGGGTTTTTTGATTGACTTTTTGAATTTTTTTTGATAATTCTTGGGTAGTTCCTTAACACTGTGAGGTGATCGTGTCTATAACTTCTAACCTTGAAAAAGATCTGGCCATGCAAGCCATGGCTGCAAGTATAGAAACGCCCAAGGAAGTGGCCAAGCGTTTGGCTATTGAGCTCGATGAGGTATATGACTGGTGCTCTACGCCTCAATTTTGCTCTTTGGCCAGGCGTTACGGACAAGACCTTATAATCTCGCGCAAGCCTGATCCAAAGGTCGAGGCGGATCATAAAAGAGATGACAGTTTTGCAGGCCCTGTCGCTGCTCAAGAAGAGGATGAAGTAAAGCCAACTGAAAATCTCAATGACGCTGACGATGATTATAAGCAAAGGAAAGAACATAAGCCAAAGAAAGTTAAGCGCTGCCAAAATCTTCAGAAGCGCTATGATGCTCTGGCTGATGTACGAGCAGGGATGTCAGAATCTGCAGCAGCTCGTAAACATAAGGTCAGTCGTCGAACCATAAATAGGTGGTGTCAATCAGCTGAGGTAGTTTCCCAGTTTAAGCAAGGCAGGCCGCCAACATCCGACGAGCAAAAAGATCGGGCCATTTCCTTGTTAAATAAAGAAGGATTGTCTTCCAAGGAGGTGGGAAAGGTGCTTGGACTTTCTGGAGAAACTGTCCGAGTATTGTGTGCCAAGGCAGGTGTGCGATCGCGCTTTACTCATCGAAAGAATCGTATTGCTGGCAGAGAACCAACTAATTTGCGCAAAGAACGCGTAATTGCCATGATGCGAGATGAGCATCTGACTTGCGCGCAGGCCAGCCGGATCTCGGGTGTGCCGGAAAGTACAATTCGTGGATGGTGCAAAGAGGTGGGCATTGTCTCCCCGCTTGCCTATAAAAGAAATCGTCGCAAATCGTGACCGTTCTGATAGATGTCAGGGCGGTTTTGTGTTTTATGGGAATGTTAAATTTTTGAAAATGATTAAAATGTTTATCTGCAATAAACACCTCTAACACCCAAACCCCTCCCAAACAAGTTGATAAACCCGCTCACCTGCGATATCCTGTATTTGTATGACAATTCATGAAATTCGCCAAAAATATCTTGATTTCTTTGTTTCAAAGGGTCACGCCCGGATTCCCTCGGCTGACTTGATTCCGGAAAATGATCCAAGCACTTTGTTTACAGGATCAGGTATGCAACCAATGGTCCCATATCTTTTAGGACAGGCGCATCCGCTTGGGAATCGAATCTGCGATTCCCAAAAGTGTTTTCGTGCACAGGATATTGAAGAAGTTGGAGATCGATCACACACAACATTTTTTGAAATGCTGGGAAATTGGTCGCTTGGTGATTATTTTAAAGTCGAGCAAATTCCATGGATGTTTGAATTTTTAACAAAAGAGTTAGGTCTTGATGCCAGACGATTATATGTAACTGTGTATAAGGGCAATCAAGAATTAGGAATTGAGCAGGATCAAGAGTCAATTAAGCTTTGGCAAGAGCAGTTTAGCTCTATAGGAATTGAATCAAATGTTGTTCAAGATCCGATCAAGGAGGGAATGAAGGGAAGGATATTTGTTTATGATGAAGGTAAAAACTGGTGGTCACGATCCGGAGTGCCGGCTAAAATGCCGGTTGGTGAACCTGGCGGGCCTGACAGTGAGATGTTTTGGGATTTTGGTGAAGATCTTGGTCTGCACGATGCGTCGGGGATCAAAACTGAATGTCATCCAAACTGTGACTGTGGGCGTTTTGTAGAAATTGGAAACAATGTTTTCATGCAATACATTAAGTTTGATCAAAGATTTGAACAATTGCCACAGAAAAATGTTGATTTTGGTGGAGGACTTGAGCGAATTGCAGCAGCATTAAATGACGATCCAGACATGTTCAAGATCAATGTTTTTAATGGAGGGATAAAAAAGATCGAAGAGCTTTCGGGCGCATCCTATGATGATCAGGAATCTGTTTATGCATTTCGAGTTTTACTTGACCATATTCGAGCCACAACATTTTTGATTGGGGATGGAATTGTTCCTGCAAACAAGGACCAGGGATACTTTGTCCGTCGTTTGCTCAGACGGGCAATTAGATATGGAAAAAACCTTGGTATTGAATCAGGATTTACAGATCAAGTTGCTAATGTATTTATTGATGAGTACAAAAATGCTTATCCAAATTTGCACCTGAAACGAGATTTTATTATCAAAGAGTTCAAGGCAGAGGAAGAGAAGTTCATCAAAACTTTAGAAAAGGGCGAAAGAAAGTTTAATAAGACTTTTGATAAAAATGGAAAGATTGATGGTGATGATGCTTTTGAGCTTTATTCATCATATGGATTTCCACTTGAATTAATAGAAGAGATGGCTCAAGAAAGAGGGCAGACAATAGATCGGGAAAAATTTGAAAAGGAATTTGAAAAACATAAAGAGCTTTCTCGGTCTGGATCTGAACAAAAGTTTAAGGGTGGTTTAGCAGAAAGCTCAGAAGAAACAAAAAAACTTCATACTGCAACCCATTTGTTGCATCAGGCATTGAGAAATGTTCTAGGCCATCATGTGGAGCAAAAGGGCAGTAATATCACTGCCGAGCGTTTACGGTTTGACTTTGTTCATCCAGAAAAAATGACTGATGAAGAATTACATAAAGTTGAGGATCTTGTTAACGAACAAATTAAAAAATCACTTCCAGTAATCTGTGAACCGATGAGCGTGGAGCAGGCTCGTGAAAAAGGGGCGATTGGTCTATTTGGGGATAAGTATAAGGGGCTTGAAAAGGTAAATGTTTATTCCATTGGTGACGATAGTTATGAAATCTTTTCAAAGGAGATTTGTGGGGGGCCGCATGCGGAAAACACTGTAGAATTAGGTCATTTTCGTATTTTGAAAGAAGAGGCATCCAGTGCTGGAGTTCGTAGAATCAAGGCAATTTTGGAGAAAAGTGCATAAAACAGAGGGCTGAAATTGACAAAAATCTGTAGATTTAGTAAGCTTTTGCCGTTCCCTTTCTTGCCAGATTGAGCGTAAATTGCTATTATCGCAACGCCTATGGCAGAAAAACAATTTATCGAAATGCGTGGATCTATCGAGGAGGCTTTGCCTGCTGGACATTTCCGCGTAAAACTCGAAAATGAACAAGAAATTATTGGTCATTTATCAGGAAAGCTGCGAAAATTTCGCATCAGAATAATGCCTGGTGATGATGTCAAAGTTGAGATCAGCCCCTATGATCTCACAAAAGGACGAATAACGTATCGGTTTTGATACGGCATCTCGTTTCCTTAACAATGTCACTCCTTTTTGTCGGGTGATATTGCATTATCTAAAGAAGTTATGAAAGTTCGAGCATCAGCAAAAAAAATGTGTCGTGACTGTCGCGTAATTCGTCGCAACGGTCGCGTTCGCGTTATTTGTAAAAACCCTAAGCATAAACAACGTCAAGGATAATCTATGGCACGTATTTCAGGAGTTAACATTCCAACAGAAAAGCGAGTAGTCATTGCACTTACCTATATTTATGGTATTGGCAATGCACGAGCAAAGAAGATCTTGCAACAAGCACAGGTCGACGAATCAATTCGCGTAAAGGATCTTACTGACGATCAAGTAAACATGATCCGTACCATTATTGATAAGAATTTTCATGTTGAAGGTGAATTGCGACGCGAAGTTTTACAAGATGTAAAACGAATGAAGGATATTAACTGCTATCGCGGTTCTCGTCATGCAAAGCGTCTGCCAGCAAGAGGACAGCGAACCAAGACAAACTCACGAACAGTTCGAGGTAATAAGCGTCTTACAGCTGGAAGTGGACGACGAATTCTTACAAAGACTTAATTTTGATGTATGAGCGATGAAATTCAAAAAATTGAAGAAGAAGTGAAGCTGGACGGAGCAAAGTCTGAAGGGGAAAGTTCTGCTGAAGAGAAAAAAACAAAGGCTTCTGTTGCCAAGCAACAAAAATATTTCCGTACTGCCAAGGGAAAACGACGAACTAATGTCGCTGTTCCCCGCGGTCGAGCTTATGTTCATGCATCACTAAACAACACAATCGTGTCGGTTGCTGATCAAAACGGAAATGTGTTGACCTGGGCAAGTGCAGGAAACTGTGGATTTAGAGGGCCAAAAAAATCAACTCCATATGCAGCAAGTAAGGTTGTGGAAAAGGTTTTAGAAAAAGTTGAGAAGCTTGGAATGAAAGAAATAAGCTTATTTGTTACTGGAGTAGGAAATGGAAGAGATTCAGCAGTTCGATCATTTAATGCAAAAGGATTAAATATTGTCTCAATTAAAGAGACAACCCCGGTTCCTCATAATGGCTGCCGACCACGTCGCGCCCGACGCATTTAGTTTAGATTTATGGGAAAAACACTTAAAACAATGGGAAAAATGAGTCGACGCGAAGGCGTTGCTCTCTCAACTGGAGTAAAAGTTCTGAAAGTAATTCAGAGACGACCTTATGCTCCTGGAGTTCACGGATCTCCAAAAGCTGGACGAGCAGGTGGAGGTGGGCGATCAAGACTTTCTGTTTACGGAACTCAATTGCGTGAAAAGCAAAAAGCAAAACGATTGTACGGGATAATGGAAAAGCAATTCCGCAATTATTTTGATAAAGCTACTCGCATGCAAGGAAACTCAGCTGATAATCTTGCTAGATTGCTTGAGATGCGTTTGGACAATGCTGTTTTCAGATTGGGGCTTGCAAAAACACGCCCACAGGCAAGACAAATGGTTAGCCATGCAATAATTTGCGTCAATGGGAAAAAGGTAAACATTCCTTCATATCAAGTTCGGGTTGATGATAAAGTCAGCGTGCGCGAGAATAAAAAAGAGAAAAAACTTTTTGAAGACCTGGAGAAAAGACTGGCCGGCCAAACAATCCCAGGGTGGTTGCATATGGATGCATCTACCATGACTGGTAAAGTCGTGAGCGTCCCAGAGGGGGAAGATCTCAAAGAGATTTACGATCCAAGACTAATCGTCGAGTTCTACTCACGATAATTAATTCATTCATTTTCTATTTTATGGAGAACATCCTTCTTCCATCAAAAATGACTTTCACTCCAGGAAGTCATGAACACGAAGAGATTCTTACAATTGAACCTCTACACCATGGTTATGGTACAACCATTGGCAATGCACTTCGTCGCGTTATGCTCTCATCACTTGAGGGCGCTGCAGTTACAGGTGTTAAAATAAAAGGCGTTCAACATGAGTTCTCAACAATCGAAGGAGTAAAAGAAGATGTTTTGGAAATAGTTCTCAATCTAAAACAACTTAGATTAAAGCTTCACTCTGATCAGCCGGTAACACTATCGTTAACAGTTGACGGTCGAGAGGGGATAGTAACAGCTGCAGATATTGAGAAAAATGCTGATGTAGAAATTGCAAATCCAGATTTGATAATTGCTACCATTTCGTCCAAAACAATCAAGTTGCACATGGACATTGTGGTTGATCATGGACGAGGATTTGTGCCAACTGAGGAAAGAGATAATAGCACCAATGACATTGGAATGATTGCAATTGATTCAGTTTTTAGCCCAGTTCATACTGTGGGAATGAAAATTGAAAATACTCGTGTTGGAGAAATCACCAACTATGACAAAGTAATAATGAATATCATTACTGACGGAACGATCACTGCCCAGGAAGCAGTGGAGCAGGCAACAAAAGTCATTCTAAGTCACTTTAATTGGCTTGAAAATCAATTTAAAAACTCATCACTTCTTTCAGGTTCTTCAGAAACAGAGAGCAAGGAGGACGAAGTTGTTGAAGAGGAAGTATCTGAAGAATAAGAAAGTATGCGTCACCGAAATATAACAAAAACTCTGGGAAGAAAACCAACTGCTAGAAAAGCAGTGCTTCGCGATTTGGCAACTAGCATTGTTGTTTATGAAAAAGTTAAAACAACACAGGTAAAAGCAAAGCAAGCACAAAGAGTTGTGGAAAGATTAATCACAAAGTCTAAAAAAGGCGATTTAGCTGCAAGACGAGCTTTGCTTTCCTATTTTTGCACAGAGCAACCTGTTAACAAACTAATGGAAGTTCTTGGTCCACGATACATGGAAAGAGATGGTGGTTATACCAGAATTACAAAGTTAGGATGTCGTCAGGGTGATGCAGCTCCAATGGCGCAAATTGAATTAGTATAAGATATGGAAGAAATAAAAAGAGAAATATATAAAGTGGATGCAACTGATCAGGTTCTTGGTAGACTTGCCGGGGACATTGCTACGCATCTTATTGGAAAGTATAAACCAAGCTATCGTCCAAATATTGACGCTGGGGATATTATTGAGGTTACAAATGTTGCGAAAATGAAAATTACTGGAAAGAAAATGCAGCAGAAAAAATATTTTTCCCACTCACAGTATCCTGGTGGATTAAAGACAAAAACAATGGAAGTTATGTTTGCGGAAAACCCAGCTAAGGTTTTGGAGGCGGCTGTGTCACGAATGCTACCTAAAACTAAATGCCGAGTTGAAAGATTGAAGCGGCTAAAGATTTCTTAATATGAGTGAAAAGTACTACCAGGCAATTGGACGCCGAAAAACAGCTATTGCCCAAGTTCGTCTTTATCCAGTTGGATCTGGAAAAGTGACTATCAATAACAAAGACATGAAAGAGTATTTTGATACAGAACAGATGTGTCAAGTTGCTCTTCTGCCACTAAAAGAAGTTGGAAAACTTGATACAGTTGATATTACTGTTCGTGCTGTCGGTGGTGGAAAAGTTGGTCAGGTTGATGCAGTAAAGATGGCGATTGCTCGTGCTCTTGTTAAATATGATGAGTCATTAAAAACAGTAATCAAGACGCAAGGATTTCTAACACGAGACGCTCGCAAGAAAGAACGAAAGAAGTTCGGCCATCGCGGTGCCCGTCGCTCAACCCAGTGGAGAAAGCGTTAATCAAAAAATCAAAAAACCAGTCGAGTAATCGGCTGGTTTTTTATTGACAATAAGTTATTTTGGTATAATTTTTACGGATGCTTTGTTTTTATCAACAAGTAGATCACTGGATATTTATTTTTTTTGGTATACTTCAATTATCTAAAAGGAGGTTATGAAATATATTTCAGCTACAAAAGGTGCAGGCATTGCTTTTGTTGTTTTTTCTTTTGCATATATCTACACACCGATTGATATTATTGAGTTGCCAGGAACTGAAGTTATTTTAACAATTAGCACTTTCTTATTTGCGATTATTTCAGGATTTTTCATTTCACGATTAAGTACAAGGTTTGATAATATAAGATCTTTAGTAGCGCAGGAAGACGCTTTACTGCTTTGTATTTATAAAACATCTCAATTTTTTGGAATAGCATTTTCAAAAAAGATAGCATCATTAATTGATAGGTATTACATTGAGGCATATGACGCCCCATTATCACCAGACGTATATTTAAGGAATGCGCCGATTTATTTATCAATGTGGGACGAAATTAGAAAATTAAAAAAACAAAAATCTGATGCACTTCTTGAGACCTACATGGGACAATTACAAGATCTTGAAATATCACGCAATACATCTTCAGTTGTAGCGCGTGAGAATATGGGTTTTGGACATTGGACAATACTTATTATTCTGGTTTTTATTATTTTAATTTCTTTATCAATTCTTAGAACAGAGGAGCTAACTTCAACAATGATTAGTATTTTATTTTCAAGTTCCTTGATTCTTATTTTGCTTATCATGCGCGATCTACAGAATTTGATGTTAGGCGGGAAGCAAATTGTGGAAGAATCAGGTCAGGAGGTTTTAGCTTTTGTCGGAAAAAAACAATATTATAATAAGTACTTGGTAAAACAAGGAATAAGTTCTATACCAAAGGGTATCAATGAATATCGTCTGGGATTGCATAAGCCAGGGGCGGAAAAGAAGGAAATTATAATCGTGAAGACAAAGAAGAAATAGACTTGTTTTTAAGCTTAGAATAGCGTATTCTGGACTATATTATGAGCTCAGGAACGCGATTAGCGCAGAATACACTGTATTTGACACTAGCATCGGTTGGACAAAAAACCGTTGCTTTTTTGTACTTTGCTTTGATTGCTCGTTTTCTTGGCGTTGAGGATACAGGTGCGTACTTTTTGGCTTTGGCTATTGTTATGATTATTCTAGTTCTTGATGATATTGGCATGACCTCAGTGCTTATTCGACAGGTTGCCCGAAGTAATGAAGATGCTCAACTTTGGTCAAGGACAATTCTAGGAATCAAGGTTGTGACCATACCGATCACTGTGGCAGTTGCTTTTGTTGTACCCGAGCTTTTACATTACAGCGAACTGGTTATTTTATTGGTTCGTATTGCGACCTTGATTTTGATTGCAGACACATTGTCGCTTTCGTTTTATGGAGTTTTGCGTGGAATGCACAAACTTAAATATGAAGCATTTGGGCTTTTTGTCGGACAAGTTATAACAGCAATCGTTGGCACGATTTTGCTTGTAACCGGAATTGCAACATTACCGATTTTAGTTTTAGCCTTAGCAACGGGAAGCATCTGGAACATGATTTTTTCAGCTTCGCGAGTTGTCCATCATACTGGTTGGAAATCCTTGTTACCGACATGGAAAATGGGATGGAAGCCTCTAAAAATGGCCTTTGCATTTTTTCTTGCAGCCACATTTGTAAAAGTGTATTCATACGCTGATAGCGTAATTCTTGAGCGCGTTCTTGATGAGTCTGCGGTTGGACTTTACGCAGTTGCCTACAAATTAACTTATGCGTTTCAATTTATTCCTCTCGCTTTTGTGGCAGCCCTTTACCCGACCATGAGCACACACTCAAACGATAAAAAAGAATTAAAAAGAATTTTGCTTGATGCATTTTGGTATGTGAGTTTAATCGGAGCGCCAATTGTTTTTGGTATTTGGGCTGTTGCCCCCGAGATCATTGAGTTTTTTTATGGGTCTGCCTTTACTGGATCTGTTCTACCACTCCAAGTTTTGATATTTGTTTTATTGTTTATTTTTTTAGATTTTCCAATTGGATCTCTTTTAAACGCAACTGATCGACAGGCGATTAAGACTGGAATAATGGGAGTAACAATGATTATCAATGTTGGAGCTAATTTAATTCTGATACCGATCTATGGCGTGATTGGCGCTTGTGTCTCTGCCCTTATCAGCTTTTTATTTATGTTTACTGCTGGTTGGATCTTTGCTTGTCCTAGCGTAAACGTTAGGGTTGCTGATCTTTTTCGATCAACACATCGAATTTATTTGTCAGCCATAGCTATGGCGCTGGTTGTTTTTCTGGTCAAAAGTTTTGTGCCGATTTTCGTCGCGATCTTAGTCGGAGCATTGATTTATCTTGGAATGACTTATTTTTTGGGTGCGATTCGGAAGGATCATTTCTCTGAAGGCTGGAGAATGTTGGTAAAAAAATAATGATATGAAATGGACTTTAATTACACATGATTATCCACCAAAAACTGGAGGAGTGGCCAGATACTTGGATGCACTTGTTCAAACATGTCCATGCATACATGTTGAAGCTTTAAATAGACTTCCAGGTCGCATTCCGCTTTTGTGGTTTGTGCATCAATGCATGAAAAAATCAGATGGAATTATTACTAGTCATGTTTTACCTATTGGAACAATGTGTTGGCTTGCTTCGCGTCTGACTCATAAACCGTATATAGTGATATTGCATGGAATGGATTTTGATTTGGCGCGTCGAAGTTTTTGGAAAAAATTACTTCTGACACATATTTTAAAAAATGCAAAATCAATTATTACTAATAGTAAGGCTTTGGATAGGGAAGTTTCAACTTTTTCAAAAAGGATGGATATCCAGGTAGTTTATCCAACCGTGTCTGAGGCTCTGGTAGAAGGTTCGCATTTTATTAAAGCCAAACATCAAAACAAAGACAGGGTTAGACTTTTGACAGTCGGTCGACTGGTATATCGAAAGGGACACATGAAAGTCTTAGATATTGTTAGCCAAGATCCGACCCTTGAATATACTATTGTTGGAGATGGGCCAATGAAGGCTGAGATCAGGGCTTATATTCAGGATAATCAGCTAGAAGATCGGGTTGAGATTTTAAGTTCAGTTGCTGATCGAAAGCTGCCTGATATTTATGCTAAGTCAGATATTTTTGTGATGCCAACAACGAAAACCAATGAGGATCGTGAAGGGTTTGGTATTGTATATATCGAGGCTCAACTTTTCGGTCTTCCTGTTATTGCCACCTCATATCCGGGCGTTGATGAGGCTATGTTGGACAATAAGACAGGAATTCTCATCAATGATACTAAAGAGGCTATAAAGGGGGCCATAGAGCGTTTACGGGAGCCTCAAACAAGGCAGGCAATGGGAAAAGCTGGACAAGAGTTTGTGAAAGCCAATTTTCGCAGAGAAAAGCAGTTTTCAGTTTTTTGTAAAATGTTAGATTGTGAATAAACCACTAGTTTCAATAATCATTCCAACTTATCAACATGCAAGTTCTTTGCCTATGTGTCTTGATTCGATTTTTGATCAAACCTATCAAAATATCGAGATTATTGTAGTTGATGACGGATCGACTGATGACACACTAGAAGTTTTGTCAAAATTCAAAGATCGAATCCATATTATCAAACAAGAAAATCAAGGATCTAATCCGGCACGCAATCGTGGTTGGAAAGTGGCAAAAGGGGACTATGTGATTTTTTGTGATGCTGATGTTGCTATGAGGCCTGACATGATTGAAAAGATGTATCAAGCTCTTGAAAATAAGGTGGACGCAAGTTTTGCCTACAGTGCATTTACTTTTGGTTGGAAAACATTTCATGGAGTAAAGTTTGATGCTAATAAACTTCGTGAACATAATTATATTCATACAACATCTCTTGTGCGCGCAAAAGATTTTCCTGGATTTGATCCAGAGATTAAGCGTCTGCAAGACTGGGATGTTTGGCTAACAATGCTAGAGAATGACAAGACAGCAGTTCTTGTTGACGAAGTTCTATTCTCGGTTGATATTGCCGGAGCCTCTCGGATTGGTTCATCTTGGTTGCCATCGATGGCGTATCAAATCCCATGGAAGTTTTTTAGATGGACACCTGAGCGAGTAAAAAAATACGAACAAGCACATCAAATAATCTCAAGTAAACACAGACTATGAGTCAAATCGATTTATCAATCATAGTGGTAACTTATAAAGAGGGACTAGATATTTTGAAGGATTGTTTTGATTCAGTTTTGAAATCAGAAAATGTAAACTTCGAGTTGATTATCTCTGATAATGGTGCAAGCGACGCAACCCGCGGCTTGCTTGGGTCATATGATAATTCAACTTATCTACGAAATAAAAATAATCTTGGATTTTCCGCGGCTGTAAATCGCGGAATTTCAATTGCTCGAGGTCGATATATTTTATTGCTAAATCCTGATACGCGTTTTTCGTCAGATGTTTTAGCAAAAATGATAACTCATCTTGACGATGACGCCACGGTTGGAATTGCCAGTTGTGTCATTGAGTATCCTGATAAAAGTCTGCAAGCAAGCATTCGTCGTTTTCCTCAACTTACCGATCAACTTTTTGTGATGTTCAAGATTCCACATTTTATTAAGCAAAATAAAATTATTGATAGATACATGATGCGAGATACTGATCCACATAGAACTCAAGATGTGAACTCAATTATGGGTGCATTTATGTTTATTAGACGGGAGGTGATTGAGCAAATTGGATATTTGGATGAAAGATATTTTATTTGGTTTGAAGAAGTTGATTATTGTAAAATGGTTCATGATAAAGGTTGGAAGATCAGACATTATGCTGATGTCCAAGTGATGCATTACAAAGGCCACATGTTTGATAAGATAGGCACAGTTCAAAAACAAAAGTGGATTAGACAAAGCATGCGTAAGTATATGCGAAAGCATGAAGGACAGTTTGCCTGGTTTGTTCTCTGGTTTTTATCCCCATTATTCATAGCTCTGGGATATTTAGCTGCATTTATTAAGAAAGATGAAAAATAATCCTCTTTGACCCTATTTTCTATGAAAATCTCCAAACAATTTGTGGGTGACACAATGTGGATTGCATTGTCGATAATTGGAATAATGCACGCTTTAGCTTTTTTCGTGCGCGATACTGGATTTGAGTTGCCTGTTTTTATTGCTTTTGGGATTTTTGTAGTCATCATAACTTGGCGATCGCAACTCAACGGACTTTTAATCGCCTTTGCAGAAATTTTTGTCGGCGGTCATGGTCATCTTCTTGATGTTGATGTATTTGGATTTTTATTTTCAGTTAGGATGTTGATCTTCGCAATCGTCATGGCAGTCTGGTTTATTAGATTCATCCAAACTCGATTCCCTCTATTTGCTTCTTTCATTCCCATCTCGACGCCCAGGAGAGATCTGTTCAAGTCAGAAATTTCATCCTTTCGCCTCATCCCATCGCGCGACATCCCCTGGGCTATTTTGATTCTTGCTGTGATTATCGGAACCGCGGTTGGATTCTTGCAAAATAACCCATCCGCAGTTTTTGATGACATGAATGGCTATGTGGTCATTGGCTACCTCTTACCGATTTTGACGATTGATTGGACGCAATCAAAACGCAAGCAATTACTTGAAGTATTTTTCGCCAGCTTGGTTTGGATAATTGGATTTTCAATTATCTTGGCTTTTGTTTTTACTCACCTTGACGGTAAGCACCTGCACGATCTTTACACATTCGTTCGTGACTCAAGATTGGCCGAGGTTACATTGCAGGTGATCGACAACAAAGGAGGATTACTTGAGGTCTATGCCACAAAATATGATTTAGTCGCTTCAGGAGAATATTGGTACCGAATATTTATGCCTTCCCAATTAGTAACTATCTTTGGCACGCTTTTGATGTACAGTGGAATGATATATTTGTGGCGTAAAGAGCGCTTACCTTGGTTTGTGATTTTAGTATTCACACTTTCAACTTTGACATTACTACTAAGTCTTTCCCGAAGTTTTTTGCTGGGAACAGCTGTTGCGGGGTTGTCAATTTTTGTTAGTGCTTGGTGGTTTGGATCAAGAAAATTATGGATAGTGCGACGCACAATTTTTGGGATTATTTTGTCAGTCATAAGCGTGTGTATTATCTATACAATCGTACAGATTCCAATTCCAGCCCGCCCGGACCTGTCTGACGCTGCGTTCTTTCAAACCTCTGCAGAAACAGGCAGAGTAGAGGCAGTTGTTAGCCGATGGAATTTACTCGATGCCATGCAGGAACCAATGCTTGAGCATCTAATCCTTGGATCAGGTTTTGGAAAAACTGTTAGCTATAATTCGGAAGATCCACGAATTATATCCGAGTTTGGTGGTCAAGAATATTCAACTTACAGATTTGAGTGGGGATGGCATGACATATTTTTGAAAATGGGATTGCTCGGCCTTGTCGCCTTTGGCTGGTACTTAGTATCATTTTTGTGCGCCGGATGGTACACAATGGACGCCCATGGCCACGCTTGGATTATCGCAGGACTTATTGGCGGAATCATTGCCCTATTTGCAGCCCACGCATTTTCACCTTACCTAAATCACCCTCTAGGAATAGGATTTATGCTTTTCGTTATCCCATTTATTGATTGGGAAGGGTGGTCAAGAAAAACAAAGCAGATTGTTGTAAAGATAGAGAAAAAGCAATTTATAAAACAATCAAATACAGTTGTTGCGTCAGAAATAAAATAATAAAAAAACTCCAGCTTCATTCTCCACTTCTCGAAAAGATCTCTCTCCTTCTTCACTAAAGTTACGAAGGATCCATTGAAGCTTTATGCGAAGATGGACTGGGCGTCGAGATGGGAATAAATCATATTCCCATTTCGACCGGAGGGAGAAATCTTCTAAGTCCCGTTTCCCATTTCGACGCCCAGGAGAAATCTTCTCACTTTGATCGAACTCGAACAGATCTCTCCTCGCTCCGCTCGTCGAGATGGGAGGTGGGAGTTATGTCGAGATGGGGATAAATTATATTCCCATTTCGACCGGAGGGAGAAATCTTCTAACTTCTAAGATCATGATTATGTATTATGTTTATATAACAGCAAACTGGAACAATAAGGTTTTGTATACAGGTGCGACAAGCGATCTTTGTAAGAGGGTGTGGGAACATAAACAAAAGTGCGTCGATGGATTTACTAAAAAATATAATGTAGACAAGCTAGTCTATTTCGAGCCCGGTGAAGAAATGGATGGAGTGCTGGCCAGAGAAAAAGAAATAAAAAAATGGAGGCGTGAAAAGAAAGATGAGCTTATTAGGTCTATAAATCCTGATTTTATTGATTTATATCAGGAGTATTGTTCTTGAAGACGAGAAGATCTCTCTCCTTCTTCACTAAAGTTACGAAGGATCCATTGAAGCTTTATGCGAAGATGGACTGGGCGTCGAGATGGGAATAAATCATATTCCCATTTCGACCGAAGGGAGAAATCTTCTAAGTCCTATTTTCCATTTCGACGCCCAGTCATAGATCCCGAGCTTGTCGAGGGGGAGAAATCTTTTTGAATTTTTAAACTAAAATAACTGAGTCGATATCTCGATGTCCTAAAATAAAAGCCTCGGCATTTGCGACTGTACTGCCTTCGAGTTGAAGCTCGAGGATTTGAAGTGCAGTTGTTTTTGTGCCTATGAAAAGTTGCTTGCCTTCAATCTCGGCTTTTCCAGGTTCAATGTCGCGCGTTGAGATTTGGGCTTTGTGAATTTTTAAAGTTTGTTCTTTTTCACCACGCTTCCAGATTGTATGAGTTCCGGGCCAAGGAGTTAGGGCTCTAATCTGGGCATCAATTGCCTTGGCTGAGTGTTGCCAATTAATTCTTCCGTCTTCACGAGTTAGTATTTTACAAAAAGTAGCTTGCTCATGATCTTGCTCTTGTGGTTCAATCGATCCTTGAACATAAGCCTTAATAGTTTTTATAAGTTGCGGTCCACCAAGGTTGATGATTTTCTGTCTTAAAGACTCTGGAGTCTCGCGTTCATCAATTTTGATGATCTCCTGAGACAAGATTGGCCCATGATCCATCTTGTCATCAATAAGCATTATACTCACTCCAGATTCTGTTTCTTGATTTAGGATTGCAGATTGAATAGGGGATGGGCCACGGTACTTTGGTAAAAGGGAAGGGTGGACATTCACACAGCCAAGTTTTGGAATATTCAGAATTGATTGAGGGATTAGTTTTCCGTAAGCCACAATAACAAAGAGGTCAGGCTCTAAATCTTTGAGCTCATCAACTATGGATTGATTTTTGAAGTTTGTTGGTTGTAAAACAGGAATATTGTTCTCCAACGCAAAAACCTTGACCTCAGGCGCAGTGATCATCTTTTTCCGCCCAACCGGCTTATCCGGCTGACAAACAACTGCTTTAATACAAATCTCAGCCCCCCCTCCTTTCCTAAGGAGGGGTTGGGGGTGGTTGCTGTAGTTTCCACTTTCCTTATCCTTAAGTAAGACCTTAAGAAATTCTTTAGCAAACTCAGGTGTTCCGAAAAAGACAATGTTTAGCATAGTGGGCTTTTAATATTTTTAAGAGCTGGATTTGTAAGATGGGTATAGATTTGTGTTGTTCTAATGTTTGAATGTCCAAGAAGTTCTTGCACATAACGTACATCAACACCATTCTCTAATAGATGTGTTGCAAAAGAATGACGTAAACTGTGAAAAGTAGCGTTTTTTTGAATTCCTGATTTTATTAAAACATTATGAAATACTTTTTGTAGTGTAGTCGTTGTTAATTTTCCGCCCCTCTCACTTTCAAAGACAAATCCATTCCCATCTCTTCCATTCATTAAAAATATCAAATCGTCGATAAGACGGGGTGAGATAACCGTTAAACGATCTTTCTTTCCTTTTCCATTACGAATTATTAGAGTAAGCGCATTAAGATCAATGTCTCGAATGCGTAAGTTCGTTATTTCACTTACGCGTAATCCTCCCGCATAGGCAATCGATATTATGGTTTGATGTTTTCTATTTGATGTTTGTTTGATAAGAAGTTCTATTTCATCCCTTGTCAATATCTCTGGCAATTTGTTTGTTTTTTTAGGATGTTTGAGTTTTTTAAAATCTGCTTTGTGATATATCTGTGTGTATAGGAAATTGATTGCATTAGCCATCAAGGATATAGATTGGCTGGACAGTCCCTGATTTTGTTTTTGGAATAAATAATTCTTAATTTCCTCTGCACCAACATCTCTTAATGGTTTTTTAGTAATTTTATACAAATCAGCAATTACGCGTGTGTATGCGTCTATTGTGCGTACACTATAATTGCGCAACTTCATTTCATTTGTTATAATCTCAATTAGATTAGGCATATTTGGTTTGTTAATAAATTATAATACCAACCCGTATATACTACAAATTACGACTGATAATAACAAAACAGTATGTATATAAACCAGTTAGGCGACATATTTTTGAAAAATTTGTTATTAAAATGTTTTTGGTGGGCTTTAAGAAATAAGGAATTTGATTTTTTAATTTTTTAAAGAGGGGGGATATATGGTGTTTTCTCCGCTATCGCTCCGAAAACGAATTTTATATTTATATCCATGATAACTATGTTTAAAAAAATATACTGGGAAATTAATAAAAAATATTACTCTCTTCAAAAATCGACACATGAATTAAAATCTATAAGTTTAGAAATAACTGGAATGTGTAATTTACATTGTAAGCATTGTTATATGAATTCTAAACAGCAATCAAGCGACGATTTAACAACTGAAGAATGGAAAATATTTATTGATCAAGTTTATAAATATTTTGGAAATAAAATAAACCTTGGAATTACTGGTGGTGAACCATTAATTAGATCAGACTTGCTTGAAATACTTGAACATATGAAAAAGTTAGGTTTTAATGTTAATCTTACAACAAATGGAGTCTTGCTAGATGAGCGTATTGTAAAACATTTAAAAAAGAATATTTTCGGGTTATCAATAAGTCTTGATGGTCTTGTTGATAGTCATAATTACCTAAGACAATCCGATGTATTTACTAAAACAACAGAAAATATTAAATTATGCAAAAAAAATAATATAAAATATCTAATCGTTAAAACTGCTATTTACAAAAACAATTTGAATGAGCTTAAAGATTTATATGAAATAATTAAAAATATTGGAGTTGATGAATGGCATTTATTTGCAGTCGAACCACTTGGCAGAGCAAAGTTAAATAAAAACGAAATATTGTCGCCCATAGAATATGGTCTTTTATGTGAATTTGTTGATAAGCTAAAAAACGATAAAATGAACATAATAAAAATTCGTTTTGGTGAAGAAGGCAGTAATTTTATGTATAGTAAGTCCTGTGATTATTGTAAATTTAAATTGTGCAATGCTGGAATATCAAGTTGTGTCATACTTTATAATGGTGATATAGTTAATTGTATGCAAAGCAATAGAGATGATGTTCAAGGAAATGTCAAAACGGATGATTTTAAGAAGATTTGGGACACCAAATTTATTAAAAATAGAGAAAAAAATTACACATCATGTAATAAACATTATTTTTAATTTTATAACTTTTCAAAAATATGAAAAAAATTTATTCAAAAATTCTATTAACTTTATTATTAGTTTTAACTGGTTTTAAGAATTTCTTTATTAAAAAAGCCATTGCATTTAATGATGGTTTCTTGTTGGGAGACATTGCAGTAATGCCACCGCAGAGTCCTATTGAAAAAATTATAAGCGGAATAAAATTAGTAATGTTATCTCCAATTTTAGTTATCAGTATGGCTTTGTTTCCTAATTCCTGCTTGAGGACAAGATTTCCCCTTTCCCCAAACGGGAGTTAGGAAATGACCGAATAACTTTCCGGTCGACCTAATTCGAA
>C687J13239_1000137_pt1 | contig 51499 bp, 56 predicted proteins | sample RifGroD2_FD_13239 | JGI IMG/M metagenome (IMG submission 13239) | reverse complement strand
TTTGAAAATGTCAAGTGTTTTAGCATTTTGTAACACAATATTAATTTAAGAACAGATACTGTTCAACTGTCAAAATTTAACACGATGACTTGACAGCATTGGGGCTGACGGAGCTACTGGTGCGACTGGGGCGACTGGCGCAACCGGCCCACAAGGATTATCTGAATACGCTTATATTTATAATTTAGATGCTCAAGTAGTACCGTTAGAAGCTGATATATTATTTAGTACTAATGGTGTCATTATAGGTACTATTTCTCATACAGCTGGAACATCTACAATTACCCTTGGCACTGACGGAGATTATTCAATATGGTTCAATGCTGCAGGTGTAGAACCAAGTCAGTTTACTCTCTTCCTAAATGGAAATCCTGTTGCTGGCGCCACTTATGGATCTGGGGCTGGTACTCAACCTAATCCTGGTTTTGTAATCATTACTGCTGGTGCTGGTGATACATTGACTTTAAGAAATCATACCAGTGCTGCTGCAGTTACATTACAAACTCTGGCAGGTGGAACACAAATAAATGCTAACGCCTCTATATTAATTCAAAAGGTAAGTAGCTAAACTGTGGTTATTAGTACCTCTACAATCAAACTTAATAAAAGATTGATGTGCAGAATAATTAATATCTATTAGGCACCCTTTTATGAAAAAATGGGTGCCTAATAATATATATTTTATTTATACTTTTATAACAGTAAATAAATATTTAATTAAGTACTAAATTATAAATATCAAAATAAAAATAATATATACATTATATTACAAAAATATAGGAGTGATTTCATGATAACAATTAGTTTATGTATGATTGTAAAAAACGAAGAAGATGTTTTAGCTAGATGTCTAGATTCTTTAAAAGATATAGTAGATGAAATAATAATTGTAGATACAGGTTCAACAGATAAAACTAAAGAAATTGCAAAAAAATATACAAAAAAAGTTTATGATTTTGAATGGATAGATGACTTTTCAGCCGCAAGAAACTTTTCTTTTTCTAAAGCTACAATGGACTATATTCTTTGGCTAGATGCGGATGATATTATCTTTGATGTAGACCGTGAAAAATTAAAGCAATTAAAACTAGAATTAAATATTAACACAGTAGATACTGTAATGATGAAATACAATGTAGGTTTTGATAAATATGGCAATATTACTTTATCATATTTTAGAGAGCGTTTAATAAAACGAATAAACAATTGCAGATGGGTGGAGCCAATTCATGAATATATACAAGTAATAGGTAATAGTATAAACTCAGATATCTGTATTACCCATAAGAAAGAACGGAGAAATATAACTAATAGAAACCTAGCTATATATGAAAAACTTCTTTTAGAAAATAAAGAATTGAGCGTTAGGGGACTCTATTATTACGCTAGAGAGTTATATTACCATGAAAGGTATATTGATGCTATAAAGTATTTCAATAAATTTTTAGATACACAAAAAGGATGGATAGAGGACAATATTAATGCTTGTTTTCACCTTTCTGTATGTTACAATCATATAGATGACAAGAATAATATGTTAAAAATATTATTACAAAGTTTTATTTACGATTCTCCAAGAGCAGATATCTGTTGTCAATTAGGATATTATTATTTGAGTCTAAAAGAATACGAAAAAGCCATATATTGGTATCATTCTGCAACTCAACTTAAAAAACCTACTGATAATTGGGGATTCATTTCACATGACTATTATGGATATATTCCAAATATTCAACTTTGCTTATGCCATGACAAACTTGGACATCTCGATGAAGCTATTAAATATAATAATAAAGCTGCAGAATATAAACCAAATAATAGTGCAGTTATATACAATAAAAAACATTTTGAAAGTATTACTAGAAATATAAATAATCCTCTAAATACAGAATTTAAAAATCTTCTAGATACTGCGGAAAAAATATTACTTGCAGGTAATGATAAAGAGGCAATGATTTTATATATTCAACTATTAAATGATATTGAAACAGCTCCAATTGCTAATTTTAGACTTGGTGAGATTGAGAATAGGAGAAAAAATATCAAAAAAGCTTATAACTATCATAAAAAAGCATTTGAGCTTGATAATCATTTAACCAAAAGAATATTAAAAAAAGAACATCCACATTATAACTATGAATATAAAGAAATAGATGAGATAGAAGTAAAATCTTGCCCGCTCTGTAGTGGTAAAAGCCAACTACACAGTTGCTTTAATATTATAACAAACTTAGACCAAATATATGGGTTTAATCCTATTAAAATCTGGCGAATTTGCAACAAGTGTAATCACATTTTTACTGAGAGATATCCTAAAAATCTAGAAGAAATCCTTTCAAGTACTGCTCCAAATTATTATATAAATCCTAATGTACGCCTTTTTCCAATATTAAGCAGTATAGTGTCAAATTTAAAAAGCTTTGCTCCTGGTAACAAGCTTTTAGAAGTAGGTGTCGGAGCTGGAGAAATGATATCAGTAGCTAAAGAGATGCTGTTTGATGTTGCTGGTTTAGATATAAGACCAGTATACGCCAAAGCCGTATCTGATAGACTTAATGTTCCTGTATATGGTGCCGATATCATGAAGTTTGATACCGATGAATTATATGATGTTATCATATTAGGTGATATAATCGAGCATGTTAGAAACCCAATTGAAATGATAATAAAATGCTACAACTTGTTAAATCAAAATGGAGTTATTTGGATTTCTACTCCAAACTTTGAAAGCGCGTTCTCGTATATTATGAAAGATAAAGATCCAATGTGGAGAGTGTGTGAACATTTAAATTATTTCTCATATACTTCCTTAAAAAAGGTATTAAATGATATTGGTTTTGAAATAAATGATTACAAAATATCACAACATTATAACGGTTCAATGGAAATAATCGCAAAAAAGTAATTTAAAAAAGTATCTTATCTCATAATTAATAGTAAAATATGGGTGCTTTTTTTTTACCAGAAAAGTCCTCCCGATTCTGTCATCCTAAAGTATTTTCCAAAATAAAATAATTCAAAAACTAATTAATATGACACACATCCTTTTGCTTGTACATATTATATATTAAAACTAATTATCCTTAATGTTAGTAGGAGGTGAAATATGAAAGGTATTATTTTAGCTGGTGGATATGGAACTCGACTATATCCTATTACCAAATCTATTTCTAAAAACATATTGCCTATATATGATAAACCTACTGTTTATTATACTATATCCATATTAATGCTCTCAAATATACGAGATATTCTAATTATTTCTACGCCTGAAGATATTTCAGCATACAAACGACTACTCGGGGATGGCAACAAACTGGGTCTGAACTTTATATACATGATTCAGGAATCTCCACTTGGACTTGCTGATGCATTTATCATAGGTGAAGATTTTATTGGCAACGATAGCGTCGCACTTATTTTAGGTGACAATATTATATATGGCGAAACATTCCCTAATATATTACATGAAGCTGCAACTCTAAAGGAAGGTGCTATTATTTTTGGTTACTATGTTGACGATCCAAAATCATATGGGGTAGTAGAGTTTGATAAGAATGGCAAAGTAATATCTTTAGAAGAGAAGCCATCAGCTCCAAAGTCAAACTATGCAGTGCCCGGAATTTATTTTTATGACAATAAGGTTATAGAATTTGCTAAGAGTGTATTGCCTTCTGCACGTGGTGAGATAGAAATAACATCGGTCAATAAAGCATACTTAGAGCTGGATCAGCTACAAGTAAAGATATTAACTGATATATTGTGGATAGATACCGGTACATATGATAATCTGCTTGAAGCTAGTAATTTCATAAAATCAATCCAAAAAGATAAGTTATTATGCATAGGATCTATAGAACGAATAGCATACGAAAAAGGATATATAAGTAAAGAACAATTGCTTACTTTAGCCGAATCAATGTCTAAGTCTGGGTATGGAAAATACCTAAAATCTATAGCAGAGAGGAGTTGACACTATGAGTAAATTTACTAAAACCTTCATAATAGGGCTGTATGTAATAGAACCTTCTATATTTAAAGATGCGCGTGGCTATTTTTTTGAATCATATAGCCAAAAAGATTTTCATGAAAATGGAATAGATGTAAATTTCAAGCAAGACAATGAGTCATATTCAAAGAAAGGTATCTTAAGAGGATTACACTTTCAAAAAGAGCATCAGCAAGGAAAACTAATTCGAGTAATAAAGGGAACAGTATATGATGTTGCAGTTGATCTAAGAAAGGACTCCCTTACGTACGGAAAATACTACGGCATAGTTTTATCAGAAAAGAACAAAAAGCAATTTTATATCCCAGAAGGCTTTGCACATGGCTTTCTTGTGTTATCCGACGAAGCTATTTTTTCTTATAAATGCACTGATTTTTACTACAAAGATGAGCAAGGCGGAGTATTATGGAATGACCCTGATATAGGTATAGACTGGCCTGTAGATAGTATGGATGAAATTATGTTAAATGAACGAGACAGCAACTGGCCTTTGCTAAGGGAATACAGAGTGGAGTTGTGAAAGGACGGTGATAAATTATGAAAACAATTTTAGTAACTGGTGGGGCTGGATTTATTGGTAACAATTTTATAAAATATATGTTGAATAAATATCCTAAGTATAAAATAATTAATCTAGATAGTTTAACATATGCAGGTGATGAAAAAAATCTTTCTGATGTTGCAAGTAATCCTAATTATCATTTTATAAAAGGTGATATAACAGATAGTCCGTTAGTAGATAGTATCGTAAAAAATGGTGTAAGTTATATTATTAATTTTGCCGCTGAGTCTCATGTAGACAGGAGTATAGAAAGTCCTCTAATTTTTGCAATGACTAATGTTGTTGGTACTGGAGTATTGCTAGAAAGTGCACGAAAATACGGTGTTAGTAAGTTTATTCAGATTAGTACTGACGAGGTTTACGGAAGTCTTGGCCTTACTGGCTACTTTACAGAAAAAAGTATATTAGCCCCAAGTAGCCCTTATTCTGCAAGCAAGGCTTCTGCAGATTTGCTGGTGCTCGCATATCATAGGACCTATAATTTACCAGTTAACATAACTAGATGCTCCAATAATTATGGACCTTATCAATTACCAGAAAAGTTGATTCCTCTTATGATATGCAATGCCTTTATGAATAAGCCACTTCCTGTATATGGTCAAGGTACCAATATACGGGATTGGATTCATGTAGAGGACCATTGTCGCGGAATAGATTTGATATTAAATAAAGGAAAAAACGGCGAGGTTTATAATATCGGTTCAAGTAATGAAATATCTAATATAGTTATCGTAAAATCGATTTTAAGTATTCTAAACAGAAGTGAGAGTCTTATTGAACACGTTGAAGATAGAAAAGGTCATGATTTTAGATATGCAATTGATTTCACGAAAATAAAAACTGAATTAGGTTTTGAACCTAAGCATGAGTTTAATAGTGGTTTAAGGGAAACTGTTAATTGGTATCTAGAAAATGTTGATTGGTGGAGGAAAAAAGACCAGATATATCTGGCCACTATGTAAAGTTCAAATATATCTGAATAGAAAGGAGTTGAAAATTTATGGCAATACAATTATTTGTCCCTACTTTTAGAGTAGAGGAATGTTTAAGTGAAATAAAAGAATGTTTAGAAAAAGGTTGGACTGGAATGGGATTTAAGACGGTAGATTTCGAAAACAAATGGAAAGAATACACCAGACATCCTAACGCACATTACCTAAACTCAGCTACTGCTGGCCTACATCTTGCAGTCAAAATTTTAAAGGAACAGCTAGGTTGGGAGGATAATGACGAAATTGTTACCACTCCATTAACGTTTGTATCTACTAATCATGCTATTTTGTATGAAAATCTAAAACCAGTCTTTTCAGATATTGATGAATATCTTTGCTTAGATCCAAAAGATGTAGAGAGTAAAATAACCGAAAAGACAAAAGCAATAATGTTTGTTGGAATGGGAGGAAATATCGGAAGATATTATGATATAGCAAACCTCTGCAAAAAGTATAATTTAAAACTCATACTTGATGCTGCTCATATGAGTGGCTCGCGTTATAATGGAGACATTGTAGGTAAGGAAGCTGACGTCGTTGTATACTCTTTCCAAGCAGTTAAAAATCTGCCTACTGGTGATTCAGGTATGATATGCTTCAAAGATAAAACATACGACGATTTGGCTCGCAAATACGCTTGGCTAGGTATTAACAAAGATACGTATTCTCGTACTGATAGTAAAGGTAATTATAAATGGGAATATAATATAGATTATCTGGGATACAAATATAATGGAAACTCAATAATGGCTGCCATCGGACTAGTAGGACTAAAATATTTGGATCATGATAATGCATATAGAAGGCAAATAGCCACATGGTATAATGATAATTTTAAGGAATATGCTGATAAAATAAAAACTATACCTATACCCGATAACTGTGAATCGTCTCAGCACCTATATATTATTGAAGTTAATAACCGAGATGAGTTATTAGAAAAATTAAATGAAAACGAAATATATCCAGGGGTTCATTATAAAAATAATATAGAATATAGTTTGTATGATTATGCCAAAGGTACTTGCCCTAATACAGACAGAATATCGCACAGAATATTATCGCTACCTATTCATATGAGACTCACCAAAGCAACTGTAGATCACGTAACAGAAACTGTTATAAGGTTCGCAAAATAATGAGACATGAACATATTATAAAAGGTGATAATATTCTGCTTAGACCTCTTAATGAGAACGACCTTGAAACTTTGATGAATTGGAGAAATAAAGACAAAATACGAGAATGGTTTTTAAATAATAGAGTAATTACCAAAGAAGAACAGATTGTGTGGTTTGAAAGATATATAAGCAATAATGATGATATGATGTTTATAATAGAAGATACCACTCTTAATCTTCCTATAGGAGTAGTTGCATTGTATAATATAGATAACACAAGAAATATTGCAGAATTTGGTAGATTAATGATTGGTGAAGAAATTGCACGTGGTAAATCTATAGGATATAAAGCAAGCAAATTAATTTGCCACTTTGCGTTTTCCACTCTAAACATGAACGAAGTGTACCTAAGTGTACTTGCAAATAATACTCCTGCCATAAATATATATGAGAAAGTAGGCTTTAAAGGTACATGTAATTATATAATTAACGACAAAGACTTGATTATGATGAATATTGTAAGATAAAATGGGGTTAGGCTTGACAAATGGACATTCAAAAACATAAATGTCCGTTTGTCAAGCCTAACCCCATCGATTCTTTTACACATATTGAATCTGTCAATACAATGTTTTTTAAACCCTGTGCGTTTCACTTCGCTCAGGATGACAAAATCGGGAAAACTTTTCTGTAAACTAAAATGAGGTCACAGGCTTGACAATTGTCAAGCCTGTGACCTCATTTTAGTTTTATACTCCTGTCCCATAGTACTTAAATCCCATATCTTCTATATCTTTTTTATTATAAATGTTTCTTAAATCACATATTATATTTCCTCTCATAAGTTTTTTTACAGTTTTAAGGTTCAATATTTTGAAATCATCCCATTCTGTAATTATAATTAATGCATCTATGTCTTTTACAACATCTAGCTTATCTTCGCAATACTGTATGCTATCTTGCATATTAGTGAATATCTTCTTTGCATTTTCCATAGCAATCGGATCATACACTTTGAGCTTTGCTCCCAATTTGTATAACATGTTTATTATAGTTACTGAGGGTGCTTCTCTCATATCATCAGTATTTGGCTTAAATGATAATCCTAAAATTCCTATATACTTATCGTTTAAATTACCTAATATTTTAGAAATTTTTTTAACTACATTAATTTTTTGGCTATTATTTACCTCTATAGTTGCTTTGACCAATCTTAAATCAATCTCGTTTTTAGTAGCTATGTCAACAAGCGCTAACGTATCTTTAGGAAAGCAGCTCCCTCCATATCCAGGTCCTGGAGATAAAAATTCGGGAGATATTCTTTTGTCAGCTCCTAAAGCTTTTGCTAAATCTAATATATTAGCATTTACTTTTTCACATAGGTTTGCTATTTCGTTTATATAGCTTATTTTCATAGCCAAAAAAGCGTTTGAAGCATATTTTATAAGTTCAGACGTTTCTATATTTGTTTCAATAATGTTAGTTCCTCTTTCATAAAAACTCTTATATACTTCTTTTAAAACACTTTTCGCTTTTTCTGTTTCTGTGCCAATTACTATACGCTCTGGATTGTTAAAGTCATATATAGCTGAACCTTGCCTTAAAAATTCTGGGTTAGATACTATATCAAACTTGTCTTTCATATTTATATCACTTATATACTCTTCTATTATCTTTTTCACTTTATTTCCTGTACCAACAGGTACTGTACTTTTTATAACAATTGTTTTATACCTATTTATGTATTTTCCTATGTTTTTAGCAACTCCTTCGATATATTCTAGGTTTGCACTTCCGTCTTCTTTCTGTGGTGTTCCCACAGCAATAAATATTACATTACTTTCTTCTACTGCTTTTTTCATATCTGTGGTGAATGTCAATCTATTATTGCTCGTATTAGTTTTTATTACATCATCCAAATCTGGTTCATATATAGGGGATATATTGTTTTTAAGTTGGTTTATTTTTTCTTCATGGATATCAGCACATATAACGTCAAACCCAAGGTTTGATAAACATGCTCCTGTAACTAGTCCCACATATCCTACGCCTATTATTGAAATTTTCACTCCGCCACCTCCTTAATATTGGGTCATTATAAAAAATTAGTATCCTTCGTCATGCTCCATAATTTGCTTTATACACATCTCATATACATTAGACTTTTTATAATTTTTATACCACTCTACCGTTTTCTCTATAGCTTCATCTATACTCCACTTAGGCATCCATCCTAAAATATGCTTTGCCTTAGAAATATCTAGATTAAGCAATTTTGCTTCGTGCAATTTGCTCGCATGCTCTGGATAAACAATCTTCCCACTTCCCCAATATCTAATTATCTTCTCTACAAGTTCCCCGACAGTTACAATATTATCTGATTTCGGTCCAAAGTTCCAAGCACCAGAATATTCTACTCCATATTTCATTAGTTTAGCTCCTAAAAGCAAATATCCACTTAAAGGATCAAGTACATGCTGCCATGGCCTTATTGCATTTGGATTTCTTACTACTATTTCACGTCCGTTCTCTAGCGAACTCACCGTGTCGGGAATTATTCTATCTTTTGCAAAGTCTCCACCACCAATTACGTTGCCAGCCCTTACTGAGGCTAAAACCTTTCCGTGTTCATTATATCTATCTATTTTAAAGAACGAGTTTCTATAACTATCTACAACTAGTTCAGCACATGCTTTGCTACAACTGTAGGGATCAATCCCTCCTAATCGTTCATTTTCCCTATAACCCCATAGCCATTCTTTATTTTCATAACATTTGTCACTTGTAATGATAATTCCAACTTTTGTTTCATCTGTCCGCTTTACTGCATCTAAAACATTTACTGTTCCCATTACATTTGTTTCAAAAGTATATTTGGGCATCTCATACGAAGTTCTCACAATAGGCTGAGCCGCTAGATGAAATACAATTTCAGGCTTATATTTTTTAAATACATTATCAACCAAATCAGTATTTCTAATATCTCCTCTAATGTCCTTTATATGATCTTTGATTTGAGATAATACAAAATTATCTCGTTCAGTGTAGGGGTCTAAACTATATCCTATTACATTTGCGCCTAACTTACTCAGCCATATTGAAAGCCACGAACCCTTAAACCCTGTATGTCCTGTCACTAGGACATTTTTGCCTTTGTAGGAGTTTTCAAGTAACTTACTCATTTTATAGCCTCCTTACATAAATTATTAAATATAATGCTCCCTGTTCTCTTTAAACCATTCAACTGTTCGTTTAATACCTTCCTCAAGTCCAACCCTTGGCTTCCATCCTAATATAACTTTAATTTTAGTTATATCTGGCTCAGGATTCCACATTTCATTTTTTCTATAGGGGATTGCACCATACTTTGGCTTTTTATTAGTTTCCATATACTTAAATATTAAATCTATATAATAATTCAACGGATGTGAAATACCACTTCCAATGTTAATAACTTCATTCTTTGCCGTATCACTTAAGGCCGCAAGAAGCAGCCCATCAATAATATTTTCAACATAGCAGTAATCTCTAAACTGTTCGCATTTTGTTAATTCTACATCCTTATTTTCTAGTAAAGTTAATATTACATCGCAAAAAAACTTATGTCGTTCCTCACCTTCGCCAAATATTCCAAAAGGTCTTAAGGTTACAATATTTATATCATTGTCCCTAGCTATTTGATGGGAGATAATGGTAGCCGCTGCTTTTGTGCTACCATAAATATTTAGCGGGGTCAGGCACATGTTTTCACGCATGCTTTTTTTCTTATCCCCATACTCCGCTGAGCTCCCAATATTGATAATTTTTTTGCATCCTATGTCTCGAATAGAATTTAGAATATTTATAATTCCGATTATATTAACATTTACTGCTTTGATGTATTCATTGTTGGCGGAATTTACGCCGTATGCAGCTAAATTAAAAATATAATCTGGCTTTACTGATTTTACACAATTATTAACCAGGGAACCATTAGTTATATCGATGTTATTCAAATCAATATCATTAATTTCATCTTTTAATCTCCATGGATTAGAATTATTACTCAGTATTGAAAGATTTGCACCTAAGGCTCGAAGTCTTTTTATAAGATGAGAGCCTACAAACCCAAGTCCCCCAGTTATAAGAACATTTTTATTTTTAAAAAAACCTGTATTACAATCTCTTTCTTTGTCGTCCATTATAATCCTCCTCGTTCTGTAAAGATTTGGAAATAAATGTTTTTTTTGTATTGTCATTATACTTTTGAGTATTAAAATAATTCATAGCCTTATTTATATCATTATTACTATAAAATTCATCTATATCGTTTTCTACAGTCTTCAACTTTTTAATTGTATCTCTTACTTCATTAATGTATGGAATGTAAATATTGTCTATTATGCTATTATTAAATGTCAGAGGTTTTAGCTTCCATAAATCATACTCATTCTCATTGTAAAATATCATACTTCCAAAATGGTATAGTATAAGCTTATCATCTTCAACATATACTTCATCATTTATCTTCTCAATTTTATAATCATTATTAAAAATAACATTCCATGGAGCAGCATTAATGCCTAGGTTATTTTCTATTTTAATCCCTATAAATTTCATAGGTATCTGGTCTAAATATTTTTGATCGCCCCACCTGTCAATCTCTGGCTGTGGGGCATCAAAGCACCATTCAATACATTTTTTCCTCCACCAGTCAAGTACCCTGAAAGCTTCCGCTTCTTTTTTAAAACCTATGAAACCTGCTTGAAAACCTCCATGTACCCTTTCAAGTTCAGAAGTACCTCTTTGTCTACATATATAAATATAATAACCCTGAAAGTTTTCAAAAATGGTTTTTGGATCGTCAAAGAAAAACAAGTCAGCATCACAATAAATAACACTATCTATATCAAAGTTCTTAAGTATATAATCCACCAAAGGAGCTTTTAATGTCCAGCAAAATTCGTTTGTATTTCTTTCTTCTTTGACTGCCCTTATTTCTTCATCTTCTATATCCTGTAATGGAATAAGGGTGACATTTTCAAGTTCCATATTTGAGAGCGTACTATAGCTAATATCATCAACACAACACATCCAGAAATGAAATTTATTTGTGTTCTTCTTTATAGAATAATAAAGCGTTAATCCCCTTATTAGATACTCTTTGCTAACTATAGTGCAAAAACAGTAAGAACCATCTTCTATATCCACTCTATATTTTGGTAATGGATATTTATAATAAGTCTTCGCTTCCATTACATTATTTTTATTATATAAATATTTTATATTTGATCTTATTTTGTCTATACATTCTCTAACTACTGTCAGATAAGGTAGGTAAATCTTATTTTTTATAATGCTCTGTATTGGTATATAATTGAAATTCCATAAGTCAAATTCAGAATCATTAAATATATTAATACACGCAAAGTGGAATGCTACTAACTTGTAATTTTCTACATACATACAACTGTCTTTTTCATAAATATTATAATCATTATTATATACTAAGTTCCATGGGGCTGCATCTATACCCAAATTTCCGATAATTCTTACCCCTTCAAACATAGTAGGAACTTCATCTAAATACTTTTGATCCCCGAACCTATTATTATCAGTATCTGGAGTTCCCGAACACCACTCAAGGCATTTGCTTCTCCAGAAAGTTAAACATTTCCTAGCATTCTCATCATTTTTAAAACCTATTAATCCTGCTTGATATTTCCCATACGCGTTTTCAACCCACTCCAGATCCCTTTGTGGACATAGAAATATCGAATATCCTTCCCATTCTTGGTAGATCTCTGATGGATCAGAAAAGAAATATATATCAGAGTCACAATATATACAATCTTTTACTCCATAATTGTACAGAACATATTGAATTAATGGAGCTTTTAAAGTCCAGCAATATTCATTTGTTTTCCTTTCTTCTTTAACACTTAGTAATTCCTTATCTTCTATCTTATCTAGTGTAATAATCTCTACATTATCTAACTCCATACTTGATAAAATTGTATAAGCTATCTCATCTATACAACATATCCATAGCTTAAAGCTATCACTATTCTTTTGTAGTGATTGGTGAAATGCCAATACTTTGAACAAGTATTCCTTACCAACAATAGTACAAAAATGATGACGAGCAGAATCAATTGTATGTTTAATTTCATTATTTTCATATGTAGAATATGGTTGTACGACTGAATCTGGAGCTACATCTAAAGTTAACGTTTCATTTACATCATCCGCCATATATGCAAATATATTTTTTATATGATTTGCTACCTTAGTTACGAAATTTCCCTCTGACATCTCTATTACCTCCTTAAACCTTCCATTTCTGGTTTATATCTAGTAAATCTTTATACGTATCTACCGCCATCCATATCCCTTTATGCTCATATACCGCTAATTCTCCATCATTTGCAAGGTGACTTAGCGGCTCATTTTCCCATATGCATCCATCATCCCCATCTAAATAATCAAAAACTTTTTTATCTAATACGAAGAATCCCCCATTTATCAATCCATCAAGTGACGTTTTTTCATTAAATGACTCTGCTATACCTTCTTTGACACTTAAAACTCCATATTGAGTTTTCCTTTCAACTCCTGTGACAGTAGCAATTTTCCCCTTATTTTTATGAAAATTGATTAAACTATCAACATCTACGTCAGCTAGTCCATCACCATAGGTAAGCATAAAAGTATCACCTTTTATGTATTTCTCAATTTTTTTAATTCTTCCGCCTGTCATAGTTTCAAGTCCAGTATTTACAAATGTTATATTCCATTTTTCTGGTTTTTCAAGAAGCTCTATCCTGTTTTCACTACCTATTTTTATAAAATCATGATTCATCCAATCATAATGCATAAAATATTCTTTTATTTTATCTCCTTTGTATCCTAAAGGAAGGATAAACTCATTAAAGCCAAATTTACTGTAAATACTCATTATGTGCCATATAAGTGGTTTTCCATTTACTAAAGCCAGAGGCTTTGGAACTTCCTCACTTGTCTTTAATCTAGTTCCTTTTCCACCACACAAAATTACTACCTGCATATTTTCACCTCCTCTCATTAATCTTGTTATGAAACTCTTGATATTTTGCTCCTAAATAAGGATGTCTCCTAATATCTGTTGATTTATCATTTTCAGAGCCACATTTTAGATATTCTCTGTACATTTCAAAAAGCATAATATCCATATTTTCCTCTGATATAGTGAAATTATCAAGGATATAATTTTTCATACAAAATAAGTCCTCATAATAAAAATTGCTTCCTTTATACTTTGCTATAATACTTTCGTTATGTCTCCTATGATAATTAAGAACAGTAGAACAATAGCATATTTTGCCACCCCGCAAGGCATACACATACATAATCCAGTCATAGAAAACGTTAAATTGCTTCATATACTCGTAAACATTTTTAAGTGCATTTTTCTTAAATACAACCGAGCTAATATTGTAGACAGTATTTTTTATGCATAAATTATTTTCAACAAAGCTCTTACCATCTACACAAAAATCATCTAAAATCTCTTCCTCATCAATATAGTAATGCTTTAGTTTATTGTTACGTTCATCCACAGGAATTGACTTGCAAAAATACACATTAGTTTCATCATCTGCATACATTTTCTTAATATTTTCTAAAAAGTTTCCACTGCAATAATCATCTTGCTCAGCAATCCAAACAAAGTCACTCTTTGACTTCTTTATTCCTTTAATGATCTGCCTTGCACAACCTTCATTTCGCCAATTTTTAATTATCCGATATTTTATTTTACTAGGTTTTAGTATTTCTTTTGCTAATTTTAAACTATTATCAGTTGATGCATCATCTAGAAAAACTATCTCATCTGGCTTACTTGTCTGATTAATAATACTGCTAAGCCTGTCCCTCAGATACTTTTCGCCATTATAACACAACACAACAACACTTACCTTCATCTGTTTATCGTTGATATTTTTAAAACCAATTTTTTTCAAAAAATTACTTACCATTTTTCTCATAAAAATTCCTCCTATTTATAATTATTATATGTTAGTCATTCCCTTAAAGTTACCTTAAATAAGTGACTGAGGTCAAAATATAAGAGGTTAAAGATAGCTATTTCACAAAAAGGTTTGAGATGGGATCAAGCTTGACCCCATCTCACTTGTTCATCTCATTTTGGTTGATTTATATAGTATTTATGTACATAGAGTTTAAACGTCCAATTTCGATTATTCGTCATCATCATCATCATCCGACAAATAATAATGTATTCTTTCAGTTCCTGATGCGATTTGAATAAGAGGAATATATAAAAGTTTTATATTAACATTACTATTTTCTTGGGTAACTTCGCCATAAGGCTTGTCCGAATGATGCTTTTTGTGCTTTTTACCTGATGGCCTTGCAATGATACCTCCAAAGTCTTCACTTATTCTATCTGCCAATTTACGTGATATTTCATCAGCAAGTCTTTCAGCAGAGCCGAATTTATTTACGATTTCATCAGTACTTGTATTTCCGTAAGCTTTATCAATATATCTGATTATTTCACTTCTTAAACTGCCCTTAAATTCCTCAGGTGCATCTATTTTAGATATTAAATTATCCACATATTCCAAGGTTTCTTGATTCAACATTTCAACACCTCCTCTTTATCGATAGTTATAAACCAACCTAATATATACTATGTGAACAAGCATAAAAAGGTTCTAAAATAGCTTGTCACAATTAGAAAATATCTACATATATAATATTATACTAGCGTTAACAAAATGAAGGAGTGATTCACTATGGCAGAGCCATATATACCCTATGCTATACTAGCAAACGAAAGTGACTGTAGTCTTTACCTTATTGATTTAAACGACTACACTGTTTTTTATAACCTTAAACTCCCTTATAATCCTGTCGGTATAGATATATCACGTAAAAGTTCGGGTACACTTTCTCTGAAAGATAGTATGATTGCTATTATAAGCAGTGGGGCAAATAAAAAATTTATGACTGTAGATTTAGGATTACGTACGCCTATCCTTAAAGATACAGAAGATGTTGATTTTTCGATTACGTCCATACGAGATGTAAATTATCTTTATAATCCAACACAAGTTCGTGCTGTTGGAGTTGGTACAACTCTCGATCCAGGTATTGCAAGCTATACAATCTCTGTAAGAAACACTCTATTCACCTATTCCATTCCGGGTGAATGCGTTTTTCTAAGTGTAAATGAAGATAACTATCATCGTTTATATTTTTTTGTAACAGATTATACATCAAAAACACTTACTCTTTTTTGGCTGCACCAAAATGGAATTATCGAAAAAGACCATGTAGTCGACACATATACAGAACATCCTGTTTATGTAGACCTTGCCTATGGTTGTATATTTGTGCTAACTGAAGAAGGAACTCTCTATGGCTACAAATATAATGGACCAGGGGATATAAGTCTGGTAACGCAGACAATTACTAATAATATTGCTCATTCATTTACCCAAAATAGTAGTGTGCGGGCAATCTACGTTTTATCAGAGCACACCATAGAAGTATTTGAGTTTAACTCGAGTACATATCAATTAACCAAAGTTAATTCTTTCGAGCACAAAAGCACAGTTAATGTTCCCATCGGTATAAGAGGTATCGCTTTCAGTAATCCAGCTCAGAAGCTGGTGGTAAGCCTTGCGCCTCATGCTAAGGTGTTCGATTCAAATGGGGTACTTCTAAAAGAGCTGGATAATATTGAAGGTGGAACAAAAGGTATTGCTGTATTTGAAAAGCAGGGAATTATTGAGCCAAACGAGATTTTACTTGCTACTTCCAGTGATGATACATTATATAAGATAGATACACATACTTCCCGCGTTCTATCAACAACCTCACTTAAAGAACACCTTTATCCCCCTCTAAATGCTACAAGTATAGCAGCACAAGATAACGGAACTAACTGCATCGTTATGGGTGAAAAAGGATGGTATACAAAAGTTTTTACTGGTGCAGAACAGCCATACATTACTTTTCACTGGATGTCTTATGTTAGTGCACACAGCGTTAAATATGGTAAATACGCTTTACTTGCTAGTGGTGGATATAATGAAAATGACGGTATCGACTGGATTGATGGCTATAGCTATGTATTTGCAGATGTACAAGGCGTTGAAGAATGTCAGCTTATTTATGGGATATTTTATAAAACGGGGCGTATTAAAGCATATGCTGTTTACTATAAAGGTAACATTGGAAGTGTGTATGTAGGTGAAATACAAAACAAAAAAGCACCTGCCGAAATTATGGTAAGTGACTCCCCAATAAATATAGCCTTGACTCCTGATGAAAATTTTCTACTAGTAGCATGTTACACTAGTAACAAAGTAGACATTATTGATATAAGCAATATTGAAAATGTATGCATTCCAATGTATTATATCCCTTGTCCACCAGAACATAAATATTTCGGTGTTACCCACTCTGTACTAACCAATGAAAAACCACAAACAATAATATATAGTAAAGTAAAAGACAAAGTATTTGTTTTGACAAAAGATTTTGTGGAAGTTTATACATTTGATCCTGTAGCAAAGACTTTAAATAAATTATTTGAATTTATGCATTACCAAACTATTAACCCAATATATGGCGTAAACCAAATGGCGCTGGCCAAAGATGGTAATCGTGCATATATATTAGGTAGTGGTGTCATTAAAGTGTTTGATACTGACAATGGTCAATATATTAGAAATCTGTCAGATAGCGACTTTACAAGTATTTATATATATTAAAATGTAAAAACGAATAGAATAGGAATAGGGGGATAGGGTCATTTTTGACCCTATTATCACATTTATTGTTTATACATCATCATTTCCTTATTTTTTATCGCGCCTTCTATCATCCTGCAAAATTTCCCTAATAACTTCCCCGTTGCATACCTCTTTTTCACATTCCTGTGACATTGCTTCTTTATTCTAGCAAGCAACTTTTTATCCTCAATAAGCAATGAAATCTTTTCTTCCCATGCACTTACAGTGTTAGTAGGTACAAGTAATCCGTTTTCTCCATCTTTTACGACCTCATTATATGGATGTAAATCTGCATAAACCCCTGCTGCACCTATCGCTCCTATTTCTAGGTACTTATTGGGGCATTTAGACATGGCTGTTCTATTACCCGGTAACGGAGCAATTAAAATCTCAGGTGCCAAATCTTTTATCATCTTACAATATATTTGATACGGGATGTGCTCATATGTGATAATATCAAGACCTTCAAATAACGTTTTCTGGTTCTGGCTTAAGCCTCCAAATAACAAAACCCTTACATTTTTATATTTCCGTGCTACATTTGATAGTGCACAAAAAGCAGTATCGTCTGCTCTTAATGAGCCAACATAGCCTATCAATATTTTATCTTTCGTATTCATGCAAAAAATCTTCCGCTTACTACCTTTATATAAATTCAGATCAACATTTACCGGAAATAGTATTGTATTGCCATTGTACGCACTGATATCTGAACAGAGTAGTTTATTGTAAGTTAACACATAATCGCATATTTTTATCGCTTCTATGAAAGTGTCATACTTCGGATTACCTTTTATAAATTGTCCATAGAGTTCTGGCAGATCGTGCCCTATACTTAGCCAGTTATCATCAAGCATGTATAAGGTTCTAATATTATCTTCCTTGCATTTATTAATAATTTCAAGTATTTTAGTATTTCTGCCTCGCACTATTATTACTAAATTTGAACCTTCTACATCTTCAGGACGCAATATATCGTCTAAAATTATTTTGTATGTAGCAAATCCTTTGCCATATAATTTATCCAAATAATTAAGAAAACCCAACTGGATATGGTGATAATCCCAATATCCACCTATAATGGTAATTTTATAACCTCGCAAATCTTTATAAAAAAGCTTTTCTGTATTTTTATTTTGTTTATACGGTATTGGTCTGTTTCTTAGTACATAACGATGCACAATATCTTCACCGAAGTAAACGTTCTTTTTAAACGGATACTGTTTTATGGAAACCTCATTATTTTTCATAGCAGAACCAACTATAGTATATGTAAAATATCTTGCTAGTCTGAGCGTCCACTCCCAATCAAAGTCTTTTTGCAGAAACTCTGATTCATCAAACTCGCCTATAGTTTTCCACGCTTGTTTAGATATAATAAGGTTATTTAGCTCGAATAATTTTGTACGCTCTAACCAGCCATATATTAGCGACTGGTTTATGGTTATAGGAACTTCAAAACGATTTTGACTAGTAATAGCGTATACCTCTGAATCTAGTCTAGGATTCCTGGCAAAGTCCTGTACAAGTTTATCAATGTAACAACCTGCCCATGAAAATGATACGTACTCCGTAATTACATGATTAAAAGCTACATTTAACAGCTTTGCTGGTAAATGTAGTTCTTCATGATGCCTAATGATTTTTATATATTTAAATTGTGTCTCTAGATTTTGTATTAGCGAATATTCTAACAAACACATTCCATCTATAACTATAATAAGCATAATATAATCTTTTACTTCTCTTAAGCTCTCAATTGTTTTCATAAGTAATTCTTCTGTTTCCTTTATTTCCCCAAAGCATGCTAATATGACAGTTAATTTTATATTTTCACTCATCAATATTTTTATCACCTCTTTTTCAGATTTACGATATACCATTTTATAAAATTTTCTACACCATTATAAAATGACGTCTGCGGGTTATAATTTATAAGTCTTTTAGCCTTTTTTATATCCGCAAATGTAATATCCACGTCACCCTGTTGCATTGGCAATCTATTGATCTTAGCTTTTTTACCAATTACTTGTTCTATGGTGCTTATCATTTCATTTAACGATATTGGGCTTGAGTTCCCTATATTTATTATTTCAAATATTTTTTCTCCACTCATTGCTAATCTCATGCTACCCGCTATACCTTCCGTAATATCATCTATATAGGTATAGTCTCTCTTTGTGCTACCATCTCCAAACACGGGTATGCTTTTATCGTTTAAAATACAATCTATAAACTTATGAATCGCTAAATCTGGTCTCTGTCCTGGTCCGTATACTGTGAAAAACCTGAGGCATATACAATTGATATCGTATAGATGATGATACGTATAGCAAATTAGCTCTCCCGCCTTTTTTGTAGCACCATACGGTGAAATTTGAAAATCAACTCTGTCGTCTTCATTAAACGGCACTTTCTTATTGTTACCATATACCGATGAAGACGAAGCAGATATTATTTTTTTAACATTATATTCTTTACATTTTTCAAGCAACTTAATTGTCCCACAGATATTGACATCTTGATATAGCAATGGTTCTTGTATCGAGTATCTTACTCCCCCCATAGCTGCAAGATGAATAATTATTTTTATTTTATACTTTTTAAAGATTTCATCTAGTAAAATAGTATCTCTTATATCTCCTTTATACAAAACTAGATTATCATTTGCAAAATCATTTTGCTTTAATATATCATTTATCTCAGATATGTTTTTTTCTTTTATACTCACATCATAATAATCATTAAAGTTATCTAATATAATTATTTTCTCTCCTAGCATTAAAAGCTTTTTTGAAAGGTTTGAACCTATAAATCCTGCTCCTCCAGTTATTAATATATATCCCATTTTATACATTAACTAGTACTTATCTCTTCTAATATATTAGGAGGAGGATTGTTTTTACTTTCTTCAAATGCTTCATTGTACAGGTTTACTAATTCAGATTTTATAAAGTCATATTTGGCTACCATTCTTACAGTATTATTTGCATTGGTTAACATATCTACTTTTTCACCATTATTTAAATTTATCGCTTTTTCTAAGCCTTCTTGCAAAGATTTCTCATCATAACCCTTGCAAATAATACCACTGTAATTATCTTTTATTATTTCCAAAACTCCACCCACATCTGTAGATACTACTAGTACGCCCGCAGCCATTGCTTGAAGAATAGTTTGTGGAGTCGATTCATCCATGGATGAACATAATAAAATATTACAATTCGCATAATAATCCTCTGGGTTTTCCGTAAATCCTCTGATATTAACGTACTCTTCTAGCCTATTTTCACTTATTATTTTCTTGCATTCTTCAGCGTAGCTTACTAGCAAGTTATCGTAGCCTATTAGGTCCAAAAATACATTGTAGCCTTTTTCTCTAAGCAAAGCTACTGCTTTTATAGCATTCGATTGATTTTTTCTTTCTTGTAATGTTCCGGATAATAGAATCTTAATCTTTTCCTTACTTCTGCTTACATTATCTACATTATCATCATAATAAGAAAAGAAGTTATCATCTATCGCACAGCACATTTTTCTTGCTGGTACTAGCAAATTATCTGACCACATTTTTGCATATTTATTTGAGGATGAGTGAACTATATCAATTAATTTATTCTTTCTTATATCATCTTTTGAAACTTCATTTTTATAAAACTGATGCAGCGTTGCTACATGTGGTATTTTGTTTACTTTACATGCAATCCCAACTGATGTATTGTATGTCACAGAGTGTACAAGCCCCACGTTATTCCAACTAAACCAATTCGCTAACCCTCTTGCATCTTCTATATCTTGTGCATTAGGTTTTACTAGTTCGACGTATCTACTAAACTTTAGTATATTTACATTTAAATTGTATCTTTGAACGTACTGTGATAAATCTTTTATCTGTTCTTGAATTGTCGTTGTACAAAGTAACACTTCAAAGCCAAGCTCCCTGAGCATTAGTGCATGCTTTAATAAATGTAGCGTTGCTCCTCCTAGATAGGCATCATGAAAGAAATACGCTATTTTTTTACCTCTCATTTTAGAGTAAAGCTCTGCAGTCTCTAGTGCAGTTATAAAAGAATACACTTGTGCTTCTGTAGAGTAATTTTCTATAATGTATTTCTTAGCATTATTAAACATTTTCATTCTCTCTTCTTCTTTTAAATTTATAGCCTTATCTATTGTCTTTTCCCAATTTTCTAGTCCTTCGTCCACTTTTATACACATATTATCTGGGATATTCTTATACGGACTTACATTTGAAAATATCCCAACAGCTCCTGCAACAGTGCCTTCAAGAAACTTTATTGCACTTTTACTCAAAGCTGCATCCTTTTTGCTATTTAGCGGACATATATGATAATGAAAAAATGAATTTTTAACAGCACATAAATAATTATCATAGCTATGCGTAAATGGTCTATAATATACTTCGCAGTCTAACTCTCCAAACTCTTTCGGATTCATACCCCACAAATGAAACTCTATTTTTTTCTTATACTTTTTTGATATCTTTTTTAACAATTCCCACATTTCTTTTAGTTCATTTTTCCTTACATACCCCGAAAACATTCCAATTTTAATTTTTTTAGATTTTGCGTTCTTTTTAGTACTCACATATTCATATGGTATGTTGGTCTTAAGTTCGATTATATTTTTATTATACTTCTTACAATCATCAGTAATTATTGGATTATAACTAACTACCAAGTCACTGCCAGATACCTGCTTTTCTAATTCTATATATCCCTGTGCTGTAGGTTTTAAGTATGAAAACTCCTCTCCCAATTCATGAAACTTAAACATGTTATCATCCATTATATACATTACAGGCTTGCCTTGATTTTTATTGTCTTCGAGTAGCTTAGTAGAGTTTACACCTATTGTTCTATATAACGCCAAAATATCATGATCATAATCAGCATCAGTAAAAATACTTTGTGACCCTTCATCTAAGAAAAAGTAGTTGTACGGAAAATTGGCTATTCTATTCGTATAATTTTTAATAGTTACATCTACTGATGTTGAGAAATCGCATTTAGTAACCAATAACCTTCTAAGTCTCGGTCTCGATAAGTTTGCAATATATTTATCATTTTTTTCTAGATAGTAACTATTTTGTGTAATATATGGAGTAATCTCAAATCTTTTTAAGTAATCTATTTCTTTTTGTCTAAAGTAATGATTATATTTATTTTCTATATCATCTACATCATATTCTGATATGTTATCATACCTTAGAAAATCATTTCTAGGTATTTCGATATATTTTCTAATATTAGATAACTTTGTGACATTATAATCTATCATATCTGCAAGCGAGTTCTTTTCTCCAGCATGTACTCTTGAAATCATCTTATCCACCCATATAAACGGCACCTCTTTTCCCATTCTAAGCCACAAGTCATAATCCGAAAATCTCCTCATTAATATATGAGGGTCATATAGCCCAACTAGATCGAATATGCTCCTATCATGCATAACTGAATTATTTGCTATATAATTATAATTCATTAACAATCCATAATTAAACTCTTTGCCAAAAATTGTTTCTACTACATTACCATCTGGTGATTTTATTTCAGCTTTGCAATTTCCATATACAACGCAAGGATAATCCTTTGTTTTAATTTCGTTATATAGTACTTCTAGAAAGTTCGGGAGGTATTCATCATCATCAAATTGATAACATATATACTTCCCTCTTGCATGTATAATTCCCTCATTTACTCTAAGCGCAGGTAGACCTGAGTTTTTTTCATGTCTTATTATAACTACTCTTGAATCTTTTCTTTGATACTCCTTTAATATTTCAAAGGTACCATCTTTCGAGCCATCGTCTATTATTATGAACTCAAAATTTTTAAATGTTTGATTTAGTACGCTATCTATAGCCCTACTTAAATAAACTGCCCCTCTACAATATGTAGGCATAATTATACTTACAATAGGACTCTTCATTCTTTTATTTTTATTAATTATTTGCAAATCTTCCATCAATTTTCCTGCTTTAAGCATTTTTACCTCCTTCCTGTATTGTACGCACTTATACGCTACATGTTAACTATTAATCTCTTCTTCTCACTATTATATTTTTAAAATACAAAAAGGGTGATAATGTAAAAGGTCTGGCATGTGATTTGCGTGCCCGACCTTTTACATTATAGACTTTCTTTATTTTCGTCAATCTTTTTTTCTTCATCAATGAAGTCTTTTTTATCACATTTATCATGTTTATCATGATGTTTTTCAACAAATACAGTTAGGAGTTCTTTTTCAAAAACTATTACTTCTGCTTTAATTACAACTTTCCCTGTAATAATAGAATGTCTACCACAATTTTTAAATTTTAAGTCCTTACAGTATGCCTCTTTAATCTCTAAACAAATGTTTTCTTCATGCAATTCCTTAGACCCACAGCCATCTTCGCAGTGTTTATGTAAAGAAATTTTTTCTTCTACAACTTCTGACTTAACAACTTCTCTCTTTACTCCACAATGGTCTATATATTTTATAATATATTTATATACTATAATAACTATAATTTCTCTTCTATGTTCATCTATTCTTACACTCTTTCGAATGCATTTTACATCACAGTCTATTATATATTTTATAGTTCTATATACTTTATGGCATATTTTATTTTCTATGATGAAGCATTTCTCAAAACAAACAACATCTAGTAAAGCTTTTACTTTTTGTATTGCTTTATCTTTGCTTATGTTTTCTATTTTTTCCATATAAATCACCTCCTTTCCCTTGTCCGGATATACTTGAACCCTATGTAGTGTCCAGATATATCTGGACTATTCTTATAATACGTCAGACATAATTTTATCCAACTCACTTATTATTTTTTCTTTTTCAAGAGCTGTACTATGAGATTTTTCAGATAAAATAACGTCTCTGCAAATTTGTTTAAATAATTCCTCTTTCAGTTTCGTTTCTAACTTACTTACCTTTATACTTTTTGCTATTATTATTCCACTTCTTATTGTTGGGCTAAAGTTCATGTCTTTTAACTCTCTAAATTTTCTTATAATATCAACGATAGTCTCTGCAATTTTAGTCACGATTTTAGCTTGAGATTTTAAAATTTGTATTTCTGTTTCTCTATCTGGAAAATCTAAGCTTAATGTAATCATTCTATCTTTTAAAGCATCTTGTAATTTATGAACACCCGCATATTCCTCCGGATTACTAGTAAATATAACTCTAAAATCTGGATGTATTCTTATAACCTCTTTTCCATTCTTTCTAGAATTTGTCTCTATAATTTTTTCTTCAAGAATAGATAAAAATACATTATTAGTTTCCGGTCTAGATCTAGTAAATTCGTCATATATCAAAACATATCCATTTTTACAAGCCTCTAGAATACGTCCATCAATCCACTTCACTTCAACTTCCTCTTGTTGCTTTGCGACACTTGAAACATAGTTATCAAATACTATCTTTCTTTTTAATCCATAACTATTTCCAAGCAAATCACTTCTTTCAAACTCCTCATTTCCAAACATTATCATAACTGGTCTCTCAAGTTTGTTAGCTATATGTACTGCTAATGCTGTTTTGCCTGTGCCGGCTGGACCCTTGAAATGAATTGGAAACCCTGCTTGCAAATATATTAAACTTCTAGTTATTACATCATTAATATGAGGAGTTACAACAAACTTCTCATGAATCGACATATCTCCCATGTAAAACTCCCCTCCTTACTGAATTTTTAATGTTTATTATTTATAATAGAGAGTGGAGAACTGATAAGTTTCATCCACTCTCTATTTATGTTTATTCTCCTATTGCTTCATGATGACCATGATGATCCCCTCCTAGAAGACCTACTGCATCAGCATATATTAACCATGTTTCTACACTTGCTATAACAACCCTTGCTTCAATTGTTAAAAGCTCAATACCTACTAACGAAACAATAGCCCATACATCTATTACAATACCTTTATCTAGAATTCTATCAATAACTTCTACAAGACTTGAAGCATGAACTGATTTTTTAATAGTTTTCATTTTTTCACCCCCTCCTTTAGTTTTTTTAAGGTTATTAGGGTACCTTCCTTTATTAATTATATGTTCTCATTAACTCGATAACATAAAAAATTTATAAGGGGGTCATGGACTATTAAATCTAAAACAAGCTTTTATATATACTTTAATTAAAGCTTGAACTGGTTTTAATAGTATGCATATTTGACCCCCTCTTATTTTTTTTAAGCTATAAAGCACCCTACTTTATTATATTCGCATTTAAGTTTTTAGTGTCTGTCTACAAGATATTTTTTAATATTATTTTAAGTTTTCTACAAAATTATAAGGAGGCCATGGACCACTTAGTTTCAAAATCAAACCGTGTCCCCTCACCTTTGAACTTAACTCATTCATTTTTTCTAAAAATAAATCTTTCTCTGCATAATCTATTAGAAGTGATAAATTCATCACCATATCTTCTTCTCTCTCTGTAAGCTCTTTAGCAAGAATTTTATTAGATTTAACTTCTAAAACTAAATCTTTTAAAGTATCTGTTACTTTCCCTATTATAAAATTAACCTTATTAATTGCCTTTTTATTTAAGTTGATTTCTAGTTTCTTTTTTAGAAAATATGCCGCACCTTCTGACATATTAGTCATATTTTCCTTATCTTTTTCTTTTTCTTCATTCATATAATTATTCAGAAACCCTTTTTTATCCCAATACATTTTACATGACCATTCTTCTTTACCTTGAAGGCTACTTAAGTTTTCTATTAGCTTATCTTTGAGTTCCATGACAAATTCTTTAATCTTGCTGTCATCATAAAAAATTGTACAAAATTTCAAAGGTATAATTTGAGTATACTCCATAACGTTTTTTATTACATCCATATGAATCCTAGCCTTATTTTTTAACCAACTTACATTCTCTAAATTTTCATCAATATAAGGAGAGCCAAATTCATCTAGCTCTACTTTACTCTCTACAGCATATATACCGTCGTAATCCTCTATATATACGTTATTTCTTTCATCTATACCTTCATATTCAGGAATATCAAAAAATTCCCCGGCAAATCCATATATGTATACTGCTTGCCCTTTCATTACCATTCCTCCTCAGCCAGTCTCTCCATTTTCTTTGGTATTTTCTTTTTTTTAGGTGCTTCTAGTTGTTTAGTAGTTTCTTTATTGTCTTCTAGTTGTTTATCATATGCTCTAGATGATAATGTCGGATCACTTTTCCACCAGTCTATTCCCATTTCCATTGCTTTATCTACCGAAGCTACAACAAGTCGTATTTTAATAGTTATTAGCTCTACATCTGCAATAGCGATACTTATATCTCCAGCTATAACAACACCCTTGTCTAATACTCTTTCTAGGATGTCCCCAAGTGTAGCTCCTCCACCTGAATGTGTAATTCTATTTTGACTCATTAAATCAATCACCTCCATTTACATTAAATCACCCAAAGGTCCTAAATTAATATTTAAATCTTCCTCGGTTAAATCGAAGATTTCCATCATCTCTTTAATTTTTTCATCAAGTTTCATAAAGGTTAGTCCAAGCTCCTCAATTTCTTGATTTGACACAGAATTGTTTTCAATTCTGGTCATAGCTTGCTTTTCCATTAGTCTCCTGAGGAGTTGTATCAAAGTCAAAACTAATTGCGCTAACCCCTTATCCACATTGTCTTTGTTGGCTTCTAATCTATTCTTGGTTTTTTGAAGCCTTTCAACCTCTTTCTTAATATCTAAATCCTCCAAATTTAATCATCATCCTTTCCATCTAAGCTAACAAAACTGTAAGGTGTCCATGGCCCAGATACTATTATTTCAAAATTATCGTCATCCTCTAAATTATTAATGCATTCTCTAAACAGGTCTATATTTTCCTTTTCTATTAAATATGCACCGTTTAATACGATTTTGCTATCCTGATTATACTTTTTCTTTTCTTTATTAACTAGGTGAGATATGCTATTTTCTATGGGATATATCTTTTGTTTTATTTCTTCCAGTTTACTTTTTTTGCTTGTAAATTCCTTGAATTTTTTAATCATATAATTATATCCATTACTTTCTTTTATATCATTTTTTTCAGATTCATTAACCATATTTTCACTAGTAATAATTTTTACGCCCATCTCAATTTTTCCTGATATGTTTTCAAAATTCTTTAATATTTTATCATTATATTTATTACAAAACTTTTCTAGGCTTGCTTCTGATAATAAAATGGTTGAAAATGAAAATGGAAGCACATCAAATTTTCTCATTAGCATTTCTTGCACTCGCTCGTGCTGCATCAGGTAACTATACTCTGCTTCTACCTTTCTGCAAGAAGTCAAACTATAAATAAGCGAATAATTTTCATGTTTATAAATCAAAATAGAAGCACCCTGAACTCCTCGCTCATAAAAGTCATTTATATCTATTGAATTAATTAACCCGTATAGATAGTAATATTCTATCAACCTCAATCACCCTGACTTTCCGTATATTTCTTCATAGTTTCAACTGATGTAACTATGAGTCCGAGGCCAACATAAATCAAATCAACATTCGCCACAGAAATAGTTAAATCACCCCTAATTACAATTCCCTTATTTAGAAGTCTGTCTAATAGTTCTAAAAGCGTCATATCTTGTTGTTCTAAGACTTCATTACTCATATTAATCCTCCTGTTCATCACTTTCCTTCTGCCTAGATTCCAGTAATCGTTCTATTAAATCATCTTGAGTTTTTTCATACTCTTTTTTTAAAATTTTACCCTCTTCGTATAAAATATTTAGCTCCATTAGCTTTTTCTGTATAGCTGGTGTAGAATAGTATTCCTTCTCAGCATAATCTATAATGGTTTCAAATATTTTAATTACACCTTTTATAACCATAACATCTCACCACTAATCTATTTAAACTTTTCGTTTATAAAACTATAGGGCGGTAATGGCCCTATATATTTAAAATTGAAACTACCTATATATTTCTGATAAAGTTCATTTATAGCCTCATCAAACTTTAACTCATTTGATTTATCAACTAAAAAAGATGCCTTTAATGCCATTCTAGGGCTTATATCCTCACTAATAGTAAAATCATCAGTATACTCTTTCAGCTTACTCATTACTTCATCTTTATATTTTTTTCTTAAATCGTTAACCCTTTCTTCAACCATTTTCCCAAGTTCTATTTTATCTTGCTCTGTCACTCTTTTCTTGCCAGCTAATTGCTTTTTAAATGCAATAATTTTTTTATTTTCTACATCTTTAGAAAAACTTTCCTCGTTCCATATAAGTTTCAAGCCAACTTCAATTTTATTTTGTACTTTTCCAAATAATTTTAGTATAGGAAAATAATTTTTCATTAGAAATTCCTCTGCTTGCTCTCTTGACTCTACTACCATGCCATAACTAATAGGTATAACTTCTCGTTCCTCAAATACCTCTCTTATTATCTTATCATGTTTCAATATCCCTTCTTTTGTTGCATTAATATTTGATTTCATGTTTTCGCAAAGCAAGACTATATCTTTATAACTAATAAAACTTTTATTTTTGATTTTCAATTTTCCATTCGGATCGTTTTGATGAAAGATACAGTAACAGTAAAGTTTCGCCATTATTTCATCCTCCTAACTATTCTTCGTATAGTTCTTCAATTGAGCCTTTTTCTCTCATTCTTAACCTCTTAAATGATTTTATCACATAAGACTTATCAAGTTCTATTTCATAAGTCTCTACTAAAGGTCTTTTAGCTTTTTCTCTCATATATTCATCGTATACCATTACTTCTATTTCTATAATCCAGTTGCTATCTACAGATTTCATCCCTATAATTGCAGCATCCTGTTTAAAAAACTCCTGCGAAAATTTACTTATTGACTTTCCAATATCTGATACAGACATGCACTCACCCTCCTTATTTTTTTAGTATTATATAAAATTATATGTATAGTATTGATTATTATGCTAAGAACAAATAGGGTCACAGGCTTTTGACAAGTTGACCCCATTTGTTTTTATTTTTTCATATACCTGTTCCTTAATATTTAACCCCAATGTCTTTTAATTCTTTTTTATCATGAATATTTATTAAATCAAATATTATATTTCCCTCATACTATATTATTATATAAAAATTTTTTAGAACAGTGACAATCTTACAGCAAAAAAGCTTGAATTATTGTATAAACTAATTCAAGCTTTTTTGTAAATGTATAACAAAACTGTACTTATATATACACTAATTCAAGATTAACACTTTCTTTTTCTAAAATCATTTTCTTGTCAATATTAATTTTAAAATTGGGATTAATTTTATAATATATATTCTCTTCACCTTTTTCAAAATTATTATTTTTAGCAACTTTTTCACTAGCTATATTTCCATTGTCTATTTTTAGTTCAATTGTTTTAATACTCAAATCACTAAATATCTTTTCACATAATATTCGTAATCCTAGCGTTGCAAGTCCTTTCCCTCTGTATTTTTTATCAGTGATATACTCAATAATACATTTATTATCATCCTTCTTTATAGTCGCCCAAAATTTTGAGATAATTCTATCTTCAAACTCAAACACGTAATTCTTATAAACTTTATCTCTCAATTCTTTGTAATACATTTCTTTCAATTTCAGTGTATCCTTTTCTATTTTTATGTCTGTTACAGACATGCTCTCACCTCGTATTTTATCTAGTACAAATATTTTAATAAGAGGCATTTTATGCTCTGTTATTATTTTCAAATTTCCCTTGATACGTTACTTCCCCTGTAATCATACTATATTCTCTGCCGTAACCATGTCTATTATCATCTGAAAATTCACCTTCATATATTACTTTACCATCATGTGAAAATAATTTTCCTACACCATGTCTTTTATTGTCACAAAACTCCCCTTGATATGCAATCTTGCCATCAGTATAAAATATTTTCCCAACTCCATGAAATTTATTTTCTCTATACTCGCCTTCGTATGAGGTGTTGCCATTTTCATAAAACGATTTACCTTTTCCGTGGTATCCATTATTTTCATTAACTTCACCTGAATATCTTACTTTTCCATCTTCATAATATAATTCTTTTAAATCTGACATCTATTATACCCCCATTCCATCAATTAACAATGTACTATACATAAAGTTTTTAATCTAATCTTATTCCCGATTGCTAATTATACATTATTATATTTAAATTGTAAAGAAGTATTTTTGACTTTACCTAGCCAAACCCATTATCCTAAGCATAAGTTGCCTTATTTTATAACCTTTGCTATCGTATCTGATAATGGCTCCATTGCATTTTTCACTTCTTCTACGGTGTTATTCTGCGCCCCTACTTCAACAAGTAGCGATTTAGGTTTCATAAACAAGCTATATCTATATGGTTTAATTAATATTTTTCTCATTAAACCTGGATACATCTCATTTGCTTCAAGTTGCATTTGTAAACTAAAAGACATATTATCAGAAATAAAATTATTAGGTAGGTTACTAATTTTCTCCATTTTCCCATTTGTAATTTTCTCACATATACCATTTACAAACATTAGTTTTGCTGTTTTCTTTTTATTTACTTCTGTTATAAGTTTCAGATTATCAGGGATGCCATCTCTATGTATATCAATGACTACTTCTATTTGTGGATTATCTTTCAGCAGTTTCTTTATGTTTTCACTAGCTCTTGTGTAGCTACCATCTCTTTTTAGCTTTCCATTTACTACATCGTATTTACCTTTGTCATGAATTGCTCTTATCTTATACTTTTTATATAAAATATCTGCTAGTTTATTACCTAACCCTATGACACTATCTTCTTCATTTCCTTTTCTACTATCTACAAATGTTTCTTGTGAATGAGTATGAAATATTAGTATTTTAGGTTTTTTATCATTAATATTCACTTTTAAATCTTTATTTGCTAATTCACTCAGCTTCATATCTTGTGCATTAATAGAGACACTGCTTTCAAGTACATATAGACTCCTGACTGTCTTTTCTAAATCTTTTATATCAGAATCAATTGGTAATTTCGATATTATTTGTTCGGCATTATCAGTCTTATTTTCTTCTAACTGATCTTGTTTTATTTGATATTCCTCATCCTCCTTTACATTGCTAATAATGTTCTCAGGTAGATTCGTATCAGTATTTTTTGTAGAATAATGTTTCATCACATATACAGTTTTTACAACAACTTTTCCTACTCCTTCTATATAACTTCCTACATTTCTTATGTCTGGTACATAATTTAGATTGTATATCATTTTTAGAAAGGTTAGCCCAATTGCAATAGAAAAAAATATCACACAAAAAATGGTGAACTTATATATATGAAAACTTATGTTCATATTATTATACTTTATCAGATTTATCCCTCCTGTCTTCTTTTGTGAACGTCTTTATATCATTATATTGTAGACAGGCTGGAAATATTACAAATATTCTCTTACATCTTCGATATCAACTCCATGATGTGCATATATATTTATAGAATCTGATATTATGTTTCTTAATCTTTTTATTACCATATCTTCTTCTTTTGGTGTAACACACAGCTTTTGAAAGTCTGTTAATAAGAGTTCATTTATTATTTTGTGTTTCTCTTCTTCTGGTATACTAAGCTTACTTGAATCATTTAAAACTTTATTTACATTATCAACAACATCACTTACCAATGTCACAGCATTTACTACAGTCGGTACTCCTATTGCTATTACTGGCACACCTACTGTATCCTTGTTTATTTCTTTTCTTGCGTTACCTACTCCAGAGCCTGGGTGTATACCGGTATCTGTTATCTGTATAGTTGTATTTAGCCTTCCAACATTTCTGGCTGCTAGAGAATCAACTACTATTAATAAATCTGGGCTGGTCCTCTCCACTATACTTTTCACTAATTCACTTGTTTCCATCCCTGTAATACCCATTACGCCAGGAACAAAGGCACTTACGCATCCAAATGTTTTACTAATTTCGTCTTTCATATACTCATACAAATGTCTTGTAACTATTGTTTTTGATACAACCTTTGGACCTAGCGAATCAGCTGTTACATTCCAGTTTCCTAACCCTGCTACAAAAACTTTTTTATCTTTTTTCATATCAAAGAGTTGTTTCAGCTCACCAGAAATAATTTTTGATATCTTCCTATGCATATCCGATTCATTTTCCTTTATTAAGTCAGATTCGATAGTAATGTAATTACCTATGGGCTTACCCATGCTTTTGCTACCAGCTTCATTAAATATATTTACTCTTGTAACCTTAATATTTTTACTTTCCTTTTCCTCTATGACAACTTTTACTCCCTCTATTTCTACATCTTTTTCACTACTTACCATTTCTTTAGTTTCAATAGCAAGGTCCGTTTGTATTCTATATTTATCCATATTCATAATTTGTACCTCCTTTTCATATCTCAATTCTATTTTTCTCATCTTTTTTCCATTTATGCATTGACATTTTGCAAAAAATATATTAAAATAGGGACATCGACTTTGTATCAAAGTGCAGTCATTTAAATAAATCTTTAAGGAGGTCATGAAACGTGGCTAATATAAAATCAGCAAAAAAGAGAATCAAGATTATTGCAAGACAAACTTTAGAAAATAAAATAGTTAAATCTCAAGTTAAAGCATCTATCAAAAAAGTTACTGCTGCTACTATATCAAAAGATAAAGAAGCTGCAAACGAAGCTTTTACAAATGCTATGTCTACAATTAGTAAGGCTCGTACAAAAGGCGTTTTACACAAAAAAACTGCTGCTAGAAAAATATCTCGTTTAGCAAAAAAAGTTAATAAAATAGAAGCATAAAAAAATCGGTGCCAACCCACCGATTTTTTTTATGCTTCTATTTTTTCCATTTGGTCTTCTATTGTATATCCATCAATTTCATCTTTATTAAAAACCGACATACCATCTTCTTCATATCTTATTATTGCATTGCCTGTATTATTGTTTTCCATCGAAAAAGCAATATTTTGTTTGGCTTTCATGCCGTCTACTATTTCTGATAAATTCCTTTGTTCATTTATCTCAATGCCCTCTACACATTTATTAATTATACTAAACACATTATAATTTTGAACATTTATCCGTCCTAATCCCTCTGCATTTTTCGCTTTATGAATTGCACTTGTTATATAATTAAGACATATTTCTGCTTCTTTTTTTATATAATCTTCGGGATTCTTTTTTTTAGGAAAGCTAACTACACCTTTTTCTTTTTTAAAACAACTCACCAGTCTTATTAAGTATTCTTCATTATTAATAAATAAATGTTTAATATCTTTAATTCTCTTTAGTTCTATTATTTGTAATTCTTCTGTTCCAAGATTTAATATGTCTTCAACATTCATATAAAGATTATATGTCACAGACTTCCACATACTACCACCTCACAGATTTTTTTTAATTATACAGCATATGTAAAATTTTGTCAAGTGTTGTTTCGTTTTCTTCTCCTGTATGCATGTTTTTCAGTTTACAAATACCCGTTTTTAGTTCATTATCACCTATTATAACAACGTTCTTAGCACCTATTTTATCTGCATATTTCATCTGTGCCTTAACACTTCTATTCATATGTTCAACTTCAACTTTTATGTTGTAATCCCTAAAACTACTCGCCAGTTTTTGTACTTCTTCGCAAGCTTTGTCACCTATGTATCCAATAAAAATATCAATATCGTTTTTTATTATCGGTAATATATTTTCTTCCGTTAACGCTAGTAATAATCGTTCTACACCCACACCAAATCCAACAGCAGGTATGCTCTTACCGCCTATTTCTTCCACCAAATTATCATATCTTCCTCCACCACAAATAGTACTACCTCGTCTATCGATAAACTCAAATACCGTTTTTGTATAATAATCTTGACCTCTAACTATATCTTTATCTATTTCATACGCAATATTTTGTACTTCTAATAATCGTTTCAGCTTCTCAAAGTGATTTTTGCACTCATCATCCAAATAATCAAGTACCCTAGGAGCATTTTTTGCAATATCTTTGCATTGTATATTTTTGCAATCAATTACTCTCATAGGATTTTTATACATTCTCTCGCGACAAGTATCACATAAATCTTCTTTGTTTTCTTCTAAATATTTTATAAACCTTTCATTGTATTCTCGTCTACAGCTTTTGCATCCTATACTATTTATATGTAACTTTACATCAGGCAGTTTTAGTTTGCAAAACAATTTTATAAGTAAGGTTATAACCTCCACATCTGCGGTAGGCTCACTAGAACCAAAATATTCAACTCCAAACTGATGATGCTGTCTTAACCTACCTGATTGAGGCTTCTCGTATCTAAACATAGGCATTATATAAAATAATTTAGTCGGTTGAACATTTGCGTACATATTATTCTGCATAAAAGCCCTAACAGCTCCAGCAGTTCCTTCTGGCTTTAATGTTATACTCCTATCACCTTTATCCATAAACGTATACATTTCCTTCTGAACTATATCGGTAGTGTCTCCCACCCCTCTCTCAAACAACTCCGTATATTCAAAAACAGGTGTATCTAATTCCTTTATATTAAATAACCTACACAATTCCCTCTCAATATTCTCTATATACCTTCTAACCTCTATCTCATCACCAAACCAATCCTTGGTACCTCGTGGTAACTGTATCTCCATATTTTTCTCCTCCTTTAATTTATGAATAGGACATTAAGAACCGTCACTTATCTAAAACTCCGCATGCCCTACCGTTCTCGGAAACGGTATCACATCACGTATATTCCCCATCCCTGTTACATACATTACCATCCGTTCAAATCCTAATCCAAAACCTGCATGTCTTGCTGTACCAAACCTTCTAATATCTAAATACCACTCATATTCTTCCATATTAAGGTTCATCTCATCTATTCGCTTCTCTAGCTTAGCTAAATCCTCTTCCCTTTGACTACCACCTATTATTTCCCCGATGCCTGGCACTAGTAAATCCATAGCTGCAACTGTTTTATTATCATCATTTAATTTCATGTAAAAAGCCTTTATATCCTTTGGGTAATTTGTAACAAACAATGGCTTCTTAAAATGCTCTTCTGTCAAATATCTTTCATGCTCTGTTTGTAAATCACATCCCCAGTCTACTGGGTATTCAAATGTTTTTGTGGCATTTTTGAGTATTTCAACTGCCTCTGTATAAGTAACCATACCAAAATCAGAATCCACAATATAATTTAATCGTTCTAACAGTCCTTCATCTATAAATTTGTTGAAAAACTCCATTTCTTCTGGTGCATTTTCTATTACATATCTTATTATATATTTCATCATACTTTCAGCTAAGATCATATTATCTTTTAAATCAGCAAATGCTATTTCTGGCTCTATCATCCAAAACTCTGCTGCATGTCTAGCTGTATTTGAATTTTCCGATCTAAATGTCGGTCCAAAGGTATATACATTCTTAAACGACATACAAAATGTTTCTACTTCTAGCTGTCCACTAACTGTAAGGTTTGTAGGCTTTGTAAAAAAGTCCTCTTTAAAATCAACTTTGCCTTGTTCATCCCTTGGTAGCTTGTCAAAATCTAAAGTAGTGACCTTAAACATTTCTCCTGCACCCTCAGCATCACTACCTGTAATTATAGGAGTGTGAACATATACAAATCCTCTTTCTTGAAAAAATTTGTGTATAGCAAAAGCCACTAATGATCTCACTCTAAATACAGCTGAAAATGCATTAGTCCTTGGTCTTAAGTGAGCTATAGTCCTTAAATACTCAAAAGTATGCCTTTTCTTTTGTAATGGATAGCTCTCATCAGCCATACCCTCTATAATAATTTTCTCTGCCTTAACCTCTACTTTTTGTCCTGCACCTTGTGATTCTACTAATGTACCTTCAACAATTATAGCAGAACCTAATGTCAGCTTTGATACATCTTCAAAGTTACTTATCGTATCATCGAAGACTATCTGAATATTTTCAAAAAAAGTTCCATCATTCATTTCTATAAAACCAAAATTTTTAGAAAGTCTTTTAGTCCTTATCCATCCTGCAATAGTAATTTTTTTATTTGTATACTCCTCTGTATTCCTAAATATTTTTTTAATCTCTAATTGATTCATAATCATACCCCCTCATTAAAATCCTTATTACTAGGGCTTACAATATTGTTTGTTATGATGCTTTTTGAAACGTAAACTCTAGCATCTAACCTCTCTGTACTTCCAAATCCGCCCTTTCTTTCTCCGGTTGCTTCGTCGTTGTCAGCCTTTAAAAACTTTTGAAACACCGCCTGTGCTATTCTTTCACCTTTTTTTATATTTATATCAACTGGAAAAAAATTATAAAAAGGTATTAATATCTCTCCATCGTTACTTTCATTACCATAATAATCACATTCAAATACTCCTACGCCAACTGAAAGTACCAATCCCTTCTTTATAGGATTACCTGATCTATTATATATATATGCTACCTCATCTTCTTTAAAATATACCTTAACTCCAGTCTTTATAATAGTTGGCTTTACTTCCTTTCCACTAAGAACAAGCTTCCATAAAGAAGGTATCACAGCATCCTCTGCTGATTCTATATCATATCCAACGCTATGTGCAGTTTGCCTTTTAGGTACATTTATATTTTTATCTTCATATCCTTTACAAACTTCAAAACCTCTCTGTCTCATGATGAATACCTCCCCTTACCTATTTTAAAAAATAATTGTTATTCACTTCGCTTTCCACCGTCGTATATCCTCCATGTCCTGGATATACAATAGTTTTTGATGGCAAGGTAATCAGTTTCTCTTTTATATTTTTCATTAACAATTCATGACTTCCATATGAAAAACGATTTGTTATGCCTATTGTTTCTTTAAAAAGTGTGTCTCCTGTAAATACGATGTTTTCGCTTTCTATATAGTAGCATGCACTTCCTGGTGCGTGCCCTGGAACATGTAATACTTTAATTTCAATTTTGCCTAATTTTATTATATCATGTTCTTTTACTATTTTATCAGCTTTTATAGTAACATCATATCCAAAATAAAAAGAACCATTTAACGTGCTACTATCTAAAAACGGTACTGCTTCCTCGTGGCAAATCACTTTTGCGCTGTACATATCTCTTATTTTGTTTGCATCCAATAAATGATCATAATGCCCGTGAGTTAGTAGAATATATGTAGGCTTTAAATTATATCTTTCAAAAATATGTACTATATCTTCATAATCGCCACCTGGATCTATTATTGCGCATTCTTTTGTATCATCATCAGCAATTATATAACAATTTGTTTTTATTTCTCCAACCTTTATATCTATAAAAAACATATCCTCACTCCTCAATATCAAGAATTTCTCCAATTTCTATTTTATGTCCTCTCATATAGTCAACTACTTTCATAGCTCTTGAGTTTTGCATTTGTATTTTTGTAACCACTATACTCCCGTCCCCTGTTTTCACTATAAATCCTTTATCATTTATCTTTACTATTTCTCCATTTTTCTTTTTCTCATATATTTCATTCGATTTCTCCACTTCTAAAATTTTCATCATTTGTTCTTTATAATATGTATATGCACTTGGCCACGGTGTCAAACCTTTGATAAGGTTTATAATTTCATTTGATTTCTTATGCCAATTCACAAATCCCATAGATTTATCAATCATTTTAGTATATATTGCATCAAGTTCATTTTGTTTGATTCTAGTTATGGTTTCTGCTTCAAGTTGCTTTAGAGTATCAATCAGAAGATCAGCACCAAGAGTAGCAAGCTTATCGCTTAAACTGCCGGTAGTTTCGTTTTCATCTATATCAATTTGGGATGTTAGTAATATATCACCAGTATCAACCCCTTCATCCATATACATTGTAGTAACACCCGTATATTTATCACCATTTAATATTGCATGGTGTATAGGCGTTGCTCCTCTATACTTTGGTAACAACGATGGGTGAACATTTATACATCCGTATTTAGGCATCTTAATTATTTCAGAAGGAAGGATTTTTCCATAAGCTGCTACTACTATAACATCTGGATTAATTAATTTAAGTGTATTTATAAATTGAATATCTCTCAAATCTTTAGGTTGTAATATATTCAAATCTCTTTCTATTGCAATATATTTTACAGGTGTAAACTCTAGTTTATGCCCTCTTCCTTGCGGCTTGTCCTCTTTTGTAACTACTAGTTGGACATTATGCCCTGCTGTAACTATCTTTTCTAGTATAGATACTGCAAATACCGGCGTTCCCATAAATACTATTTTCATATTATTCCTCCATTCTTTCTAAATTTGTTGCTTTATCTATAAATAAAATTCCTTCTAAATGATCTAATTCATGGCATATCGCTTGTGCCATAAAATCTGTGGCTTCTAACGAAAACTCATTTCCGTTTCTATCTAATGCCTTAATATTAATTACACAAGGTCTATTTACTTGTCCATAAACATAAGGAACACTTAAGCATCCCTCCTTGCAAGGTTTTTCATTATCCTGTTCAATTATTACTGGATTGATGAGTTCTACTACGCCCTCTCCAATATCTATAACTACCACTCTCTTAAGCACTCCTACTTGGGGTGCAGCAAGACCAACACCATCATATTTGTACATGGTAGTCGCCATATCATCTAAGAGTTGTAATAATTTTTTGTCAAATTTTGTTACTTCTTTTGAAATCTTTCTCAAAATTTCATCACCTTCTATTCTTACCTTACGCAAAGCCATATAATCACACTCCTGTTTAATTCATATCAATTTGTATCTTTAAGTCTTTAACGTTTTCTTTCTCATTAAACTTGTTAATTGAATATTTAACAAAACTTTTCAACTTTTCTTCATCCGTTCCCTTGATTACTAGTCTCCATCTATAATTATCATTCATTTTTTTAATAAAGTTAGGTGCAGGACCAAGAATCTTATAGTTACCTTTTATATTATAATATTCTAAGTATTTTTTCAACCCATTTATGTAAATAATAATTTTTTTTTCATTTTCACCTACTAACGTTATTATGCAAATATTTGAAAATGGTGGATTTTCTAGTTGTTCACGTAACATTATCTCATTTTCGTAAAATCTCTCATAGTCATAATTTTTTATACACTCGAGTACATAATTTTTTTCTTCGTAGGTTTGAATATAAACAATCGAATCTTTCCCACTCCTACCTGCTCTACCTGCTACTTGTGTAAAAAGCTGAAATGCTCTCTCATATGCCCTAAAATCTTGAATGTTTAGACTCATGTCTGCCGCAAGTATTACTACCAGTGTCACATTTCTAAAATCATGCCCCTTCGCAATCATCTGTGTTCCTATCAATATATCTGCATTGCCCTCATTAAAATCAGTTAATATATTATCGTGTGAGTTCTTTTTGGATGTAGTATCCGCATCCATCCTAAGTATTCTAGCATTTTTAAACAATCCTTGTATATCATCTTCTACTTTTTCTGTTCCGAGCCCAAAGAATTTTATATATTTCGAGTTACATTCAGGACACATGTTTACATTTCTTATAGACTTACCACAATGATGACATGCTAGAGTATCTGTATCATAATGATATACATAGGGCACATCACAGTTATCACATTTCATTACATATCCGCACTTCCTACATGAAACAAATGTTGAGAATCCTCTTCTGTTTATAAAAACAAGTATCTGCTCGTTCTTATTTAGTTTATCTTGTATCTGTTTATGCACTTCGCGACTTATTATAGTAGTATTACCATTTTTTAATTCTTCTTTCATATCAACTATATGTATAGTTGGATTTTTCGCTTCGTTTACCCTTTTATTTAGCTTTATCAGTTCGATTTCGCCTTTCTCGGCTCTATAATAAGTATCTATGCTCGGTGTTGCTGAACCATATAATAAAACTGCATTATTACTCTCACAGATAAACTTTGCAACTTCTTTTGCATCATATTTAGGCGTATTTTCGGATTTATATGTAGACTCATGCTCTTCATCTATAACTATTATACCCACGTCATCAAATGGTGCAAATATCGCTGAACGTGGTCCAACCATCACACTTACTTCCTTTTTCTTAATCTTATTTAACTGATTATACTTTTCTGTGTCAGATAGTTTACTATGCATTACTACTATATATTCTCCAAAATGTTGCTTAAATCTTCGTACAATTTGAGGTGTAAGTGCTATTTCCGGTACAAGCACTATAGCCTGTCTACCTTGTTTTATTACTTCCTTGATGGCTTCTATATATACTTCTGTTTTTCCACTACTCGTCACACCAAAAATAAGTATTTCTGAAAATTTCTTAGCATATATCTTTTCTTTTATTTTTTCCACTGCAACTATCTGCTCGTTATTTAAAACAAAATCTTTCGATTTATCTTTTAATACTTTATATATGTCTAGCTTTTTATCTTGTCTTGAAACTTCGATTAATTCATTTTTTATTAAAGTTTTTATTGGTGAATCAGTAACTTTCAAGTCATCTTTCAGATCCGATGCCTTAACTATGGAGTTTTCTCTCAAATAATTCAGAACCTGTATTTGAGCTTTATACTTTTCCTTGCTCTCATTTTTTGTTATAAAACTATCTATATCATCTTTAGAAACCTTTATATTCAAATATTTCTCAGTATTACTCTCTGCTGTTACATTTTTTACTCCACCTGGTATTATTATATTTATAGCATCTATCATATTACACATATATTTTTCTTTAATAAAATCAACAAGTTTTAAAGTTTTTAAATCAAATAAAGGAAAACCATCGATAACATCAATGATTTCCTTTATTTGATATTCTATATTAACATGCTGCAACTTCTCAATGATATAACCATCCTCTGGTTTGTTTTTTACACCAAAAGGAACTAAAACCCTCTTACCTATTTCCACTTTACATTCAAGCTGTGCTGGCACTTTGTAAGAAAAGGTTTTATTAAGTTTTGAATTTGAACGATCAATTAATATATTTACATACATATAAAACACCTAAATTCTATTTTATTCTGTAGCTTCTCTTCTTACTACTATCTTTTGTGTGAATACATCTTTTATAGCTTTTGAAACAGGTTTTACTATTTTATCAGTACTTGTATCATTTTCTAATATTATTTCTCTAGCTCTCTTAGATACAGCTATAACAACAGAGTATTTACTATTAAACTTTTCCTCGCCCGTTGCTTCATTCATTTTTTCTAAAATATCTTCATATGATGGTCGTAACATTTTTTAGTTCCTCCTTTATATCATCTATCAATTTCTGATTTTTAGCAACCTTGCTTTTTGCTACATAAATTATTTTTTTTATATCTTCTACGGTGTCCTCTAATATGTCATTCACTACCACATATTCATAATGCTTTATAAGCTCCGCTTCATCTATAGATTTCTTGAGTCTTTTAGATATATATTCATCATTTTCGCCACGCTTTTTTAGTCTGCTTATAAGCTCATTCATGTTAGGTGGCAATATGAATATCAAAACAGCGTCTTTATACATTTCTTTTACTTTTATTGCTCCAACCTCTTCTAACTCCAAAATAACATTTTCATTAGCTAAAAGTTTATCTTCTATATAACTTCTCGGGGTGCCATAATAATTTCCACAAAACTCGACCCACTCTAGGAGTTCATTTCCTCTTATCATATTTTCAAACTCTTCTCTAGTTTTAAAAAAATAAGTAACTCCTTCTTCGTCATCAGGTCTTGGTACCCTTGATGTAGCAGAAACAGAAAGTATTGTATGCTCATCTTTTATTAATTCCTTAATTATTGTCCCTTTGCCTGCACCACCAAATGCAGAAATAACAATTAAAACACCTTTCTTATCTTTAGTCAAAATTTTCACCCCCCAATTACTCCAATCGACTTGCTATTGTATCAACTTGAACTGAAGAAAGTATAACGTGATCACTGTCGGTAACTATCACTGCTCTTGTTTTTCTGCCATATGTTGCATCTATTAATTTTCCGCTTTCTTTCGCATCCTGAATAATTCTCTTTATTGGAGCTGACTCCGGACTTACTATAGTAATTATCCTTTTCGTATGTACTACATTTCCAAATCCTATATTAATAACACTCATCATTCTGTAATCTCCTCTATTAACTTTCTATTGCATTCCTAGCATTCATATTGTATAATATATTTATACTCATATATATTACCATTAATCTATTAAATTGTAAAGTGAAAGGCGTGATTTTTTTGTCATTTGATGGAATAATTTTAAATAATTTAAAACATGAACTTGAATCAACTATCTTAGATGCTAGAATAGAAAAAATATATCAACCTGAGGAAGATGAATTAACGATATCCCTTAGAAGTAGTAATTCAAACTTAAAGCTGTTACTTTCTTCAAATGCCAAATACCCTAGAATTCATTTGTCGGATTCAAATAAGACAAATCCAATGACTGCTCCTCTATTTTGTATGATACTAAGAAAACATCTCACCGGAGGACGTATAATAAAATTTAATCAGCCAAATTTTGAAAGAATACTCGAAGTCTATATAGAAGTAATTGACGAATTTCGTGATTTAGTTATTAGAAAACTTATAATTGAAATCATGGGTAAACACAGTAATATAATTTTAACTGACGAAAATAATCTTATAATTGATAGTATTAAACATATTTCAGAAAATATAAGCTCTGTTAGAACTATTTTACCTCGAACCACTTATGTATATCCTCCAAATCACGGTAAAATCAATCCCATCATTGTAACAAAGGATGGCTTCCTTTCTGCGTTTACTAAAGCAGTTTCAAATGAAACTATAGAAAGATTTTTATACGGAGTATTTACGGGTATAAGCCCACTAATCGCAAATGAAATATGTATAGCTAGTGACCTATCTAAAGACACACCTATTGCAAACCTTTCTCCCATAAATTTAGACGATTTATATAAAAGTTTTGAAAAAATAATAACGCAGATTTTAAGTAAGAACTTTACAGGTTTTATAATATACGATAATCAAAAGCAACCTATGGACTTTTATTCTCTCACGCTTACTAGCATTAACGAGAAAAACAAAGTTTATTTTAAGAGTCTTTCTGAAACACTTGATACCTATTATCACCAAAAAGATAATTCGGATAGGATTAAACAAAAATACAGTGACATAAAAAAGCTAATAGAAAATTATTTGGACCGCGCAAAAAAGAAAAAAGTCATCCTAGTAAAATCAATAGACGATACTAAAAACGCAGACGAATATAAATTAATAGGAGATCTTATAATATCTTATATATATATGATAGAGCAAGGCTCAAAAGAAATAGAAGTCATAAACTTTTTTTCTGAGCAACAGGAAAAGATAAAAATAACTTTAGATAAAGACCTCTCACCATCTAAAAATGCCCAAAGGTTTTTTGCACGCTATAACAAAATGAATAGAACTAAAATAGCAGCCACTACACAGCTATGTGAGGTAAATAATGAAATTATATACCTCCAGTCTCTAATGGCATCCCTCGACTCTGTTGAGAATGAGCATGATATATCCGAAATAAAACAAGAACTACGTGACGAAGGATATTTAAAAAAATCAAAAGAAAAATCAAAAAAAATAAAATCCGAACCTCTGCACTATATATCTACTGATTGTTTTGATATTTATGTAGGTAAAAACAATTATCAAAACGACTACCTAACGATGAAGTTTGCAAAATCAAACGACCTATGGCTTCATACAAAAGAGATACCCGGTTCTCATGTCATCATTCGTGCAGACAATAAAACTATACCAGACACCACAATATACGAAGCAGCGTTGCTTGCAGCTTACTACAGTAAAGGGAGACAAGGAGGTAATGTACCTGTAGATTACACAGAAAAAAGAAATGTAAAAAAGCCTAGTGGAGCCAAGCCTGGCTTTGTGATATATTTGACTAATAAAACTATGTATGTAACCCCTGACGAGGATGAGGTTGGTAAAATAAAGGAAAATCACAAATTGTAGTTCTCTCTGATTCAGATACATCTGAACCATACATAATGTCCAGATGTATCTGGACTTATTTTACTTACACATTTTCTATCTGCCAATCAATCGGTTCTTTCCCTGATTTCACAAAAAATTCATTCACCTTTGAGAATGGCTTTGTGTAAAAAAAGCCACGACTTGCCGATAGTGGGCTCGGATGCACTGATTCTATTATATAGTGATTTTTATTTGTTATCAAAGCTTTTTTACTTCGTGCATAGTTCCCCCAGAGTATAAATACCACAGGTTCCTTTCTACTGTTTAATTTATCAATTATCACATCAGTAAGTATCTTCCAACCTATTTTCGAGTGAGATGCAGCTTCGTCTGCGCGTACTGTAAGTACTGCATTTAAAAGCAGTACTCCTTGATCCGCCCATTTTTTTAAGTACCCATTATTTGGAATGTAGCAGCCTAAATCTGTATTTAACTCTTTATATATATTTCTAAGTGACGGTGGTATTTTCACTCCTTCTTTTACAGAAAAACACAGTCCATGTGCTTCATTAAATCCATGATATGGATCCTGTCCTAATATAACTACTTTCACATCATTAAAAGCAGTAAAATGAAGAGCATTAAATATATCTTGCTCATCTGGATATATAGTTGATACACTATATTCTGTTTTTAGATATTCTTGTATTTTTTTATAATATTCCTTTTCAAATTCATCACCTATTACATTTTGCCAATCATTTTTAAATACATCTAACATAAAATCAACTCCTGTCTAATTATATCAATAACCCTAATTATGTCAATACTAAAAGAAAAAACAACCACTACCCGATTTTAAAGATGGTGGTTGATAAAGTGCTAAGATACCTTGACAATTGTGTTTATATTTTTCGTTCCACCCCTATAGTAGGGAGGTGGTCAAATGAGGTAGATTTTTTCGAGTAAATTCAAACACTCTGACCCCCTCTAGCTCCCCCTTCGCAGGGGGAGGACTTAAAAATCACGCTTCTTGTAATTCTAACTTTAATGTATCCATTAGCTCTTTAACACTAATTATCTTATCACATCTATATGCATTGCTTCCAACAAAAAGTAAAGCATTATCTACATTACCTTTTACCGCATTCACTAGTGCTTTTGTGATGCAGTACGGTATTTCTGCTGGATTACATTCACGAAGACAACCGTAGCATTTTGTTATCTTATCTTTTTCTGTTTCTACTCGTTTTATGAAATCATTTCTTATCGCCCTACCAGGCATTCCTACTGGACTTTTTATTATTTGTATGTCTTCTTTTTTAGAATTTATGTATGCTTGCTTATACTCATCGCTTGCATCACACTCATGTGTAGTGACAAATCTTGTAGCCATTTGCACGCCTGCCGCACCTATCTTTAAATATTCTGCAATATCTTTACCTGTAAATATTCCACCTGCAGCTATGACTGGTATTTGAAGTTTTAGTTCCTTTAAATACTCAATTATATCTTTTACTATGTCCTTTAAATCATGTTTTTCTATTTGATCAAGTTCTTCTTTTTTAAACCCTAGATGTCCTCCTGCTTCGGGTCCTTCAACCACTATCGCATCGGGTCTTCTATTAAATCTCTTTTCCCATACTTCAACTATTAGCTTTGCAGCTTTTCTTGATGAAACAATCGGTGCTATCTTAACATTTGAATTTTCAACCAATTTTGGTAATTCGATAGGTAGTCCCGCACCTGCAATTATTAAATCTATTTTTTCTTCAACTGCTACCTTAACATACTCTGCATAATTTTTCAGTGCAACCATTATGTTTACACCTATTATTTTATCTCCACTCATTTCTTTAGCTTTTTTTATCTCTTTTCTTAACGCTCTCTTATTTGCCTCAAAAGTATTTGTTTCAAAATCTGGTTCTTCGAATCCTATTTGCGCACCAGATATAATACCGATGCCTCCTTCTTTAGCGACAGCAGCAGCAAGATTTGAACGAGATATCCCTACTCCCATTCCACCTTGTATTATAGGCATATTTGCAATTAAATCTCCAATTTTTAGTTTAGGTATATTCATATTATCCTCCTTAAGTTTGAACATCAAAGCAATTATAGCATAATATGAAATATTATACAAGCGAAAAGTTGAAAAAGTCATGAAAATGGAAATTGGTGTAATAACTCAAGATTTACCTTAAGTTCCTACAGTAAATAAATATTGCATCACTAAAAAATTTTGCTAATCCTGGCTTATTTTTATCTATGTTTTCAGAAAAATGTAAATCGTTAATATATAACTCAGCCATTCCCAATAATATTTCTGGAGTACAGTTATAGAAATTCTCAGTAATATGCTGTCTGAATTCCTCTACCGCACTTTGAACTTCTGGATCTGCTGCTCCTTTATCCATATTATTCATAATTTTTTTGTTAATTTCTTCAGCTCTAGTAGTAATTCTATCCCAATCTTCTTTTGTATGCCTTGCAGTATTTTCCATACTTTCTTTATATTCATCTCTATTTTCGCACTCGTGGCTTATTTCCTCATCCATATTCTCAATTTCATTAATTTCACAATCTTCTAGCCTTTCTTCTTTCTCCATATCTTCACTCCTTTTACTCAAGTTTTTTATTATATATTTCATTATATTTAAGTTCAAATAAAAAAAGCCCAATGGCCTTTTTTATTTTATATTTATTTTATTCACCATCATCTGTTTTCAATTTTTTGTTTGTTTTTTTCCTAGCGTTATACATAAATTGTGGAACCAAAAATATAGATATTATTGATATTTGAGTCATCGTTTGAATATAAGTATCAAAACTGATAGTATTACGTTTTACAAATAATATAACGATAAGTGCTAACGCTGCTAACATTAAAAAGCTTTCCATTGTGTTTTCTTTAAGTTCTTTCATTTTAAAACCCCTTTCTAATATCTATTATCTAACTACTTCTTTAAATTATACCATTATCTACTTAAAATACAATAGAATTATAAAAAATATTTTCATCTAATTTCAGCTATCATTCTGTACACCTTCAGATCCACCTTGTCATTGTCATCAAAGTATACACCTTCTTCTTGCAAGAGTCTCTTTTGAATATTTGCCCCACCAAAAACAAAGCTCTTGCTTAATTCTCCTTTGTTATTTACTACTCTATGACATGGCACTATACCTTGATATGGATTATTATGTAATGCCCACCCTACAGCACGTGATGCTCTCTGATTTCCCAACATCTTTGCTATATCTCCATAAGTAGCCACTTTACCCTCTGGAATATTCTTTACTATCTCATACACCCTCTCAAAAAAGTTCATGATTATTTTTTCACCTTTCTCCACTTTCAGTTTCATATGGCCATTCCTGTATTCCACCCAAATCGTAAACATTAGTATAACCCATCTTTACTAATTCCGTTACAGCTGTACGACTTCTGTTACCACTTCTGCAATACACATAAATGGTATTTTCTTTATCTTTTATTTTCATTTCTACTTCTTTTTTTATAACATCATTAGGTATTAATATACTTCCAGGTATATGCACATCTATATACTCTTCTTTTGTCCTGACATCAAGCAATACTATATTATTATCGTTTTCCAAATTTTTCTTAGCTTCTTCTGGTTTGATACTATTAACAATTTTAACATCTTCAGTTTTAGAATTTTCCTCTTTGTAACCACTTATTATAATTACGGTATAAACTGTTACAAACATTGATATAACAAGTGCACATGATAGAAAAAATATTTTAGCCGACTTACTCATATACTCACTCCCCTTTATATCCACTTCTTAAATCTAAACATACCATATAGCCCTATTCCTATTATCCCTGATATTATCCAGAATATTAAGTATCCAGATTTATATGCAAGCTCCGGCATATTCTCAAAATTCATCCCATACACCCCTGCAAAAAAAGTAAGTGGTATAAATATTGCAGAAAATACAGTAAGTGTCGTCATGATTTGATTCATTCTATTACTTGAATTTGATAGTTGCGTATCCAAAAGTCCTGTGAGCACTTCTCGATATATAACAATAAAGTCCATAATCTGAACAATATGATCATTTACATCTTTGAAATACTCTTTTATATTTTGCGTAAACAGTTCTTCATCTCTCATCATATAATTAATGATATCTTTAAGTGGCCAAATAGATGTCTTACACAAAAGTAACTCTTTTCTTAATCCATAGATTTCTTTTAGTGATTCCGAGTTCATATTTTCCATTATATCAGCTTCTAAAGCCTCAATCTTTTCTTCTATTTCATCTAAAAGTAGATAATATTGATCTACTATTGTATCCATTATTGTATACAGCAAATAACTTTCACTTTTCTTTCTTATTCCACCAATATCATATTGTATTCTTTCCTTTACTGGTGTAAAAGTATTCAAATCAAACTCTTGAAAGGTTATTAAAATATTAGAAAATAAAATAAAAGAGAGTTGCTCATGATTTATATTTTTCTTTTCTTGATCATGCAATATCATATTAAAAACAACAAATGTATAGTCTTTAAATACTTCTATCTTAGGTCTCTGTCCTATATGAACTATATCCTCTAGTATCATAGTGTTTATTTTAAAATAATCACCTATGTACTTTATATATTCCGTATCTGCAAGCCCAGATATGTTTAGCCATTTAATATATTTTGAATCTAAATTTATTTCTTCTATGCCTTTTATTTCTCTAGTTTTATACTCTGTTTCATTATACTCTAGTAACTGCATTTTAAGGCTGGTATCATGCTTTTTCCCAGTATATATTATACTTCCTGGTGGTTTACCAATCTTATTTTTATTATGTTTTCGTTTTATCATATATTTCTCACCTCTTGTTATTTTTAGTATCTTATCTTTTCTAAATAAAGTCCGCATGCGTCAGCCATATCACCTGTCTGGTCTCGTTTTCCTGATTCAAATATTTTAGATATATCCTCTACTTTTTTTCTGCCTATCCCTATTTCTATCAGTGTACCAACTATCCTTCTTGCCATGTTATGAAGGAAACCGTCTCCTCTAAGTCGTATTTCAATGAATCCATCTACTTCATTTACTGATATACTTTCTATAGTTCTTACCTTTGATTTTGTTTTAGATTTTGCATTTGTAAATGCTGTAAAATCATGTTCTCCTATAAAGTATTTCGTTGCCAATATTATTTTCTCAAGATCAAGCTTTTCCTTAACATACATACTATATTTTCTAGCAAATGGATTGGAACATTCTTTATTCCAAATTTTATATAAATATGTTTTATTTTTTACATTAAATCTTGAATGAAAATTTTCGGAAACTTCATCTACTCCATTTACACATATATCCATAGATAAATATTTGTTTAAGTATGTTTTAACCTTATCCGGATCCAATTTTTCAGCTACTTTAAAATTTGCAATCTGCGCAAGTGCATGCACCCCTGCATCGGTCCTGCTTGCACCTATTATTTCTATCTTTCTTGCAAGCATTTCAGACAATATATGTTCTATCTTCGCTTGTATGGTATTGTCATTATCCCCAAGTCTCTGCCAACCTTTATATTTACCACCGTCGTACTGTATTTGCAATCTATAATTATTCATAATTTTCATTCTCCTCTAGTTTATTTTTAGTGTATGATATAATATCCTTCACCACTTCACTTGCTATTATCAGTCCTGCAACCGATGGCACAAATGATATGCTTCCGGGTGTTTGTCTTTTTTTACTCTCTTTATCTTGTTGTATAAATTGCTTTGCTTTTATAGGTTCCTCCTTTGAGTAAACTACCTTTAAAGAGTTTATCCCTCGTCTCCTAAGCTCTCTCCTCATAACTTTAGCTAAAGGACATACCGAAGTTTTTGATATATCGCTTACCTCTAGCATCGTTGGATAGAGTTTATTACCAGTCCCCATAGAGCTTATAATTGGTATATTTAGTCTTGCTGCTTCTAACACTAAATCAATCTTTGCAGTCACTGTATCAACAGCATCCACTATGTAATCGTATGTGTTATTTACTAACTCAGCCCTCGTTTCAGGGAGATAAAACTTTTGGTGTATAGTGACCTTTACGTTAGGATTAATATCTAATATCCTTTCTCGAGCCACCTCTACTTTTGATTTTTCCAGAGTACTTGTCGTCGCAATAATCTGCCTATTAATATTTGTGATAGACACAACATCATCATCCACTAGTACAAAACTACCTATCCCGCATCTCACAAGCCCCTCAAGTGCATATCCCCCTACTCCACCTATCCCAAATATCGCAACCTTACTTTGCTTTAGTTTTTCTAGTGCTTGTGTTCCTATTAAAATCTCCATTCTTGAAAATTCATGTAACATGTTTTTCACTCCTAGTCACTCACTATAACTTCCTATTTAACTATATCATTATTATGTATATTTTTCAATCAAAAAATATATTTTTAAATTGAAATCTTCTGTTTCATATTTGATACAAAATTAAAAAAAATAAAAAAAGTCAAGTATTTCTACCTGACCTAAATTAATTAAAAATTATTTTATGAGTTTAAAATGTTTCTTACCATTTGACTCACTCTATCATTTTCGGCTTTACCTTTAACTTTAGATATTATCGCTGTCATCACTTTACCCATTTCTTTTATTGATGTAGCTTTTTCCTCATTTATAGTATCGCTTACAATACGCCTTAGTTCATCATCTGATAATTGCTCAGGCAGATATCCTGTTATAATATCTATTTCGTTTTTCAACTCATTAATTAAGTCGTCACGAGTGCTTTTTTCATATTCAACTAATGAACTCTTACGCTTTTTTAATTCCTTGGCAATTATTTCTAATACACTTGCATCATCATCCAAGACGACCATTTTGTCTTTTTCATAGTTAAGAATGGCTGCCTTGAGCATCTGGACGGCATTTTTCCTAACTATGTCTTTTTCTTTCATGGCCAACTTCAGATCATCTTGCAACTGCTCTTTTAAACTCACAAATATCTCCACCTTATCAAATTTTTCTTTTTCTAGCAGCTTCTGATTTTTTCTTACGCTTTACGCTTGGTTTTTCATAATGCTCTTTCTTTCTGATATCCTTCAGTATACCGTCTCTTGCACATACTTTTTTAAATCTTCT